>JAEEGL013840747.1_pt1 | contig 14903 bp, 17 predicted proteins | sample 9134231 | NCBI WGS metagenome assembly JAEEGL01 (sample SAMN16246548, study PRJNA631951) | gut metagenome | biome: gut microbiome; feature: rumen; material: fiber-attached | host: Bos | place: Iran: Karaj | collected 2018-10
CCTCCTCTTATTGTCAATTTTATCATAAATTAATGATAATATCATTAATATTCTGTCTTTATTTCCTCTTCTATTCCATACATCTTAACGAATTTTTCTAAATCAGTATAATCGGTAATTAGCATTATTTCCATAAATTCTCTAGTATTCTTATTTTTAAAGCCAACTACAGCCTCACCAGTACAAATAGATTTACGAATTATAGGTATTAGATTCTCTCTATCCCATTCTATCGTTTTTGATTTTTTCTTAAACATAGCTTCATCTCCTACTAGTAAAAATAAAAAAATTGTGCTTTTAGATAAATATGTTATAATCTAGTTGTAAGGGGTGTTAATTATGGCAGAATACCGTAACGTACAACGTTCTAAGAGATTAATAAGAACTGCTTTTGCAAACCTTATTAAGGAAAAAAAGGATATCTCTAAAATTACAGTAAAAGAAATTGTAGAAAGAGCACATATATCTAAATCTACATTCTACTGTCACTACCAAGATATTTACGCTGTAGGTGAAGAATTCGATCAAGAAATTGTTCATCTAATCGAAGCTGCCTTTAACGAGAATATAACAAGTGAACATACAGATTTCATTCGTTTTATCGAAGCTCTTATAAAGTCATTTGATGCGAACAAAGAAATCTACAGTATGTTATTATGTGCAGATGTATCTGGTAGTTATATAGATAAGCTTAAAACTATTTGTGTTGAAAGATTAAATAAAGATATGAGACTTGAAGCCATATCTGATGATGATACAACTAGATTAACAGAAATAACTATTATTACAAATGGTATTGTATATACAATCGTTGATTACCTAAAGGGTAAAATCAAAGCAACTCTACCCGAATTAATCGATAAGATTAATAGAATAGTCATTAAGCTATCGAAAAAAGCCTAGAAATAGGCTTTTTATTTTTCCCAAGGGAATACATATTTAAGCTTTAAGGAATCTCTAACCTGGCTCATTTCCTTTTGTACAGGCTCAGAAATAGGAACACCCTTATTCTTTCTTTCCTGCCATACTAAATATTCCTTCTCACCTGCAGTATATATTCTTTCAGCACCTGGTGCCTTCTTAGATGCTCTAATAGCTCTAATGATATCACCAGATTTTTTTCTACATAAATCCTCACCTAGGAAATGGTTTGTATCAATTGCGATAAAGAAATGTCCTAAATGATAAGGAACCTTTTTACCATCCTTATCCTTTCCATTTAAATCCTTACCATAATTACCATCCTGAAGGGAAGCTGATAATAATTCTACAGCAAGAGCGTATCCAAAGCCCTTATATCCACCTAATGCCTCACCGATACCACCAAGTGTAGTAAGTGCAGCCTCTCCACTTCTAATCTTCTTTAGAGCTACACCAGCATCACCTGTTACAGGCTCTCCATCTAATCCAACTATAGTTCCAGGATGAACATCCTCACCGATTCTTTCATAATATTCAATCTTTCCATTTTGAGTGATTGATGATGCACAGTCGATTACAAAATCAAATTCCTCATCAGTTGGAATACCAATTGTTAAAGGGTTTGTTCCAAACATACCCTCAACACCAAATGTAGGTGCAACGCTAGGACGTGCATTAGTACCTGTAATACCGATACATCCAGCCTTCGCAGCCATCGATGCATAATATCCAGCTATACCATAATGGCATGAATTTCTAACTACAACCATACCCATACCATACTTTTTAGCCTTATCAATTGCCATTTGCATAGATTTATAGCCAATAACCTGACCCATACCATCATGTCCATCAACGACGGCTGTTGTTTCAGTTTCCTTTATTATTTCATAATTAGTAATAGGATTTTGAATACCATCTACTATTCTATCGATATAAATAGGCTTAAATCTATTACAGCCATGTGATTCAATTCCTCTTTTATCTGATTCTAATAATACATCTGTACAAATCTTAGCATCCTCCAAAGGAACACCATAGCCTACAAACGCATCTGTTATAAATTTATATGCTGTATCCCAATCTAAATATACCTTACCCATAATTATTTCCTCCAATCGAATTTCTTAATTTAATTATAATCTATATTAAACAAAAAGAAAATGAGGAATTACATTCCTCATCATCATTTTTATTCTGTTTGAGTGGCTTCCTGCTCCTCAGCAATTAAACCTAGAATACCACCAATTAAATAGAATATACTAGCGAATACTCCAATGATAATCATAATAACATGTGGTGCAATATTCTTAACATTATTATTAAGCTTCTTTTTAGCATATGTTGCTAAGCAGATAGCAACTATTAATAGGATTATAGCAATAATAACAGCTACTAATAAACCAACACCTAGTGCCTTAATTTGTTCAACTGAAAGCTTATTAGTATCGATAGCCTTTTGTTGCTCATAAAGCTTGTCTGGCATTGCAATCATAACAATAGGAAGAACAAGGAATAATACTGTAAACACTAAAGCAATAATGTTAAAAATCTTACCAATAAGATACATGATTTTTGATGCTTCCTTCATATTTTATCCTCCCTTCTGTTAAATTTTCTTTGTTTCATCTATCAATTCATACATTGTAGATGATAAATCCTTTTTAGTTTTTTCATCGATAGAAAGTACTCTAATATTTACTATCTTCGTACCAAACTCAATAGTTATTATATCAGATACCTTTATCTCTTTAGATGGCTTAGCAAGCTTACCATTAACTAATATTCTTTCAGAGGTTGCAACCTCCTTAGCTACAGTTCTTCTTTTGATAAGCCTTGAAACCTTTAAATATTTATCTAATCTCATTATTCTTCTTTATTATCTTCTGGCTTTGATGAATCATCAGATGGTTGTGCTTCTTGAGCTTCCTCATTCTTTTCATTAGAATTATCTTCTAATTCCTTGCACTCCTTAGCATCAGTAGCTTCAGCTTCTTGAGGCTTTTCTTCCTCTAGCTTCTTAGCTTCTTCCTTAGCCTTTGCTTGAGCTAATTTTTCTTCTTCCTTCTTGTCATACCAAGAAAGATGACCAGTTGCTTCAATTTCATCAATATCAGTCTTAGTTAATGTTTCAACCTTGATTAGGTAATTAGCAATAGTCTTTAATAGATCTAAATTATCTAATAAAACCTTTCTTGCTCTTTCGTAGCATTCCTCAACGATATTTCTTACTTCCTTATCAATTTCTAAAGCTACCTGGTCAGAGAAGTTCTTTTCCTTTAGATAATCTCTACCTAGGAATACACTTCCACCATTTTGCTCATATGTGATAGGACCTAAATTACTCATACCAAATTGAGTTACCATTGCACGAGCAATCTTAGTTGCTTGCTCAAAGTCATTTGAAGCACCTGTAGAGATTTCACCGAAATTAATTTCTTCAGATACTCTACCACCTAAATAACCAGTAATTCTATCTAATAATGATTGCTTAGTCTCTAAATATCTTTCTTCCTCTGGTAGCATTAATGCATATCCACCAGCTTGACCACGAGGAATGATTGTAACCTTTTGAACAATATTTGCATTATCAAGCTTTAAACCAATTACGGCATGACCAGCCTCATGATGAGCAATAGTATTCTTCTCTGTAGCAGAGATTACTCTACTCTTCTTAGCAGGACCCATCATAACTCTATCTGTAGCCTCATCTAAATCCTGAGTATTAATAACCTTACGATTATCTCTTGCAGCAAGTAATGCAGCCTCATTTAAGATATTAGCTAGGTCAGCTCCACTAAAGCCTGGAGTTCTTTGAGCAATATCCTCAAATTTAATGCTAGGATCTAAATGCTTATTTCTAGCATGAACACGAAGGATTGCCTCTCTACCCTTAACATCTGGGTTTGCGATTGTAATTTGTCTATCAAAACGTCCTGGACGTAATAATGCTGGGTCTAGTACATCTGGTCTGTTTGTTGCAGCCATAACGATAACACCTGCATTACCATTAAAACCATCCATTTCAACTAATAGCTGATTTAATGTTTGCTCACGCTCATCGTGACCTCCACCCATACCAGCACCACGCTGACGACCTACGGCATCAATTTCATCGATGAAGATAATACAAGGTGCATTATCCTTTGCTGTCTTGAACATGTCTCTTACACGTGAAGCACCAACACCGACGAACATTTCAACGAAATCTGAACCTGAAATTGAGAAGAATGGTACACCTGCTTCTCCGGCTACTGCCTTTGCAAGTAATGTCTTACCTGTACCTGGAGGACCGAATAATAATACGCCCTTAGGTATCTTAGCTCCAATTTCATTATATTTTCTAGGATTCTTAAGGAAGTCTATAATTTCAACAAGCTCTTCCTTTTCCTCGTCACATCCAGCAACATCATTAAATGTTACAGTCTTACCCTTAGAAAGCTTGGCAGTTGACTTAGCAAAATCAAATGCTCCGCCTCCACCACCCTGCATTCTAGATAGGTTTCTAAATAATATATACATTACAATTCCAATAATTAAATATGGAATGAATGATATTAATAATGATAACCAAAGATTATCACTTATTGTTTCCATCTTAAGTGTTAGCTTTGGTGTTACGTTATTTACTTTAAATACACCTGTTTGAATTTCCTTTACTGTATCGTATGTAACAACAACACTAAATGATTTAGTTGTATTACCTGCTGTATACTGACCAGAAATTGTATATAGTAAATAATTATCTCCACCTACAGGCTTTGCTGTAACAGTATTATTCTTAATAGTACCATTTTCGCAAATTTCAGCGAATGTATTATAGCTTAATACCTCTGCTCTATCTCTTGCGATATAGTTAATTAGGAAAATAACACCAACAATTGAGATAATAACTACTAATAAAAACATCAGGTCAAATTTTCTTCTAGGTGCTTGACCATTTTTATTCTCGTTATTTTGCATCTAAATCTCTCCTTATTACTTATTAATTACTTATTAGAATATATCTCCTCTTTTAATACACCAATGAATGGTAGATTACGGTAATGCTCATTATAATCAAGACCATAGCCTACAACGAACTCATCAGGTACTAAGCCTCCAACATATTCTGGATTAATATTAACAACTCTTCCCTCAGGCTTATCTAGCATAACACAAATTGCTACTGTCTTAGCCCCATTCTGTAATAATAAATTTCTTACAGCGTTAATTGTTCTTCCTGAATCAAGGATGTCATCAATAATGATAACATTTCTATCCTTAACATTAGGAACATCTCCCTTAATTGTTATTGTACCAACAGAATGTGTACCTGCATAAGATGAGCATCTTAAATAATCAACTGAACACTTTATGTCTACATACTTAAGTAAATCAGACATAAATGGTAAGCATCCCTTTAATAATCCGATAAAAAGTGGATCCTTATCCTTGTAATCCTTGTTGATTGCTTGACCAACTCTCTTAGTAAGCTCTTTAATCTCTTCTTCGGTTACAAAAACCTTCTCAATATCATTAATCATAACTCTTTTCCTCAACTACCAGATAAATATCTGCATTATTTTTCATTTTATAGACCTCATTACTCTTTAAATAATTATAGATCCATAAAATATTGTTATCCCTATCAGCTATAACTGGTACACTATCCCTAATTCGTTTAGGCACCTTTCTATCTATCAAGACTCTAGATACCTTTTTTATACCAGATTCAAGGGATATAAAATCACCATCTTTTTTCGTTCTTACGACAAGCGGTAATTTTATATCATTATAGCATAACTTGATATATTTTGCATTAGATAACGGCATATTTTTTGAAAAATAAAACGTATACTTACCATCAAAAATTTTAACTTCATTAACATTTAATGAAATTGATGGAATATCATAAATCTCTTCCTTACTGATGTAGGCTCTATTATATTCTCTATACATCAGGTATCCATCAGATAATTTTAATGATTTTGAACCATCATTTTCCTTTAAAAATACTAATATATCATTGATAATATTGTTATTTCTATTGATATAATACCTTTCTAATAATAAGGATATGATATCCTTTCTTAGGGCTATATCCTTTTCATTAAATGTATTAATATCAATAACATCATTATTGTTATCTAAATATTTAATACTTAATGATCTAATAAAATCAAATGCCTCATGAACCATAATTGAATATTTAGATATCTTATCATAAATATCATTACATTCATTTCTTAATAATGGAACTATATTATGTCTAATTCTATTTCTTAAATATAAATCTGAGCCATTAGATGAATCCTCAAAATATATTAATTCATTATCCTTAGCGAATTTATATATTTCTTCCTTATTAGCACAAAGCAATGGTCTAACAACTCTATATCTAGAATTATCATATTGTAGCGCAATACCACCATAGCCGTATAGATTAGAGCCATCCATTATTTTCATTAATACTGTCTCAAGCTGATCATCTAAATGATGGGCTGTTGCGATAATATTAGTATCATACTTATGGCATAAATCCTCAAAGAATTGATATCTTGCGCACCTTGCGGAAGCCTCAAAATTACCATTACCATCAAAGTGGTAATCTAAAAGCTCAAATGGAACGTTGAGTGTTTTAGCAAACTCACACATTTTTTCTTCCTCAAGCTTCGATTCAGCCCTTACATTATGGTTAACATGAGCAAGTATTACATCATACCCTAATTTCTTAAGGATATAAATCAATACTACGGAATCAACTCCACCAGATACCGCACATATTACCTTATTGTCTATATTAAATTGATTGTTATTAATAAATTCTTTTACCCTATTTATCATATTATCAATTCCTTAGAAAGTATTATACATTATATGTATAAAAAAATAAAGATAATCTAAAATTAACCATAATTACACATAATTAGAGAACAAAAGCCTATCAAAAAATGATAGGCTTAATAATTATATTACTTTAATACATTAGTAATGAAATCAACGATTTCCTTATCCTTAGCATTTTCGAAGAAATACTTTCTAAATGTAGGTCTATCGATTGTTTCTAGTAAGAAATCCTTATCGATTTCCTTCAAGATTTCAATCATAGGTCTATGAGTAATTTCCTTTACTCCATCTAGAATCTTCTTATTTCTTTGTTCAGGTACTACTCTCTCCTTAGGGTAGCCACCACCAAATGGTGCCTTAAATAAATTCTCATATACATTCTCAAGATTTAATTCAGCACCCCAACCAAAGCCCTTAGCATATGGCATAGAAATTGCATTACCATCATTAATTTGACCAAATAGGTAAGCATCTGATGGTTCTACTACTAAACCACATAATACCTTTGGGAATGAATTTAATGCTAGCATAGCACCAGCACCAGTACCACAGCCAGTGATAACAAAGTCTGCAGCCTTAGAGTTTAATAATATTGCAGCTAATAAACCATTTTGAACATATGTTAATGGCTTATCATCAGCGTTTAGCATACCATAGTTATCTACAGTATGACCATATTTTGTAGCAACCTTGTTTAATGTATTATAAATTAATTCATTCTTAGCTGCCTGTGAATTTTCGTTAATTAATGCAATTCTCATTTTCTTTCTTCCTCCAATATAATTAATTAATGGGACGAATACTCGTCCCATTCTTTGTTTTATTCAGCTTTACCAACAGAACCAAACATTTCCATCTTAATCTTAACGATTTCCTTGATTGCTTCTGTACCAGGTGCTAAAAGCTTTCTTGGGTCAAATCCCTTGCCCTCTAAATCCTTACCAGCTTCAATATACTTTCTTGTAGCCTCTTGGAAATATAATTGACATTCAGTATTTACATTAATCTTGCATACACCTAAAGATATAGCCTTCTTAATCATATCCTCAGGAATACCTGTACCACCATGTAATACTAGTGGAATATCACCAACACGTGCCTTAATCTTCTTTAATGCATCGAAGTCAAGACCTTGCCAGTTTGCAGGGTACTTACCATGAATATTACCGATACCTGCTGCTAGCATATCAATACCAGTTTGCTTTAATGTGAAGCACTCCTCTGGATCAGCAACCTCACCACGACCGATTACACCGTCTTCTTCGCCACCGATAGTACCTACCTCAGCTTCTACTGTAGCACCTAAGAAATGTGCTTTAGCAACGATGTCTCTAGTCTTTTCTAGATTCTCCTCTAGTGGATAGTGAGAACCATCGAACATTACTGAAGAATAACCTGCAAGTAATGCCTTTTGAGCTCCCTCATAAGTACCATGATCAAGGTGTAATGCTACTGGTACAGTAATGTTCATTGATTTGATCATTGCCTTTACCATGTCAGCAACTACATTGTATCCTGTCATATATTTGTTTGCACCTTCAGAAACACCAAGCATAACTGGTGATTTTAACTCCTGTGCAGTTTGTAAAATAGCTTTTGTCCATTCTAGATTATTGATGTTGAAAGCACCTACGGCATAGTGTCCTTCCATTGCTTTTTGCATCATATCCTTTGCGTTAACTAATGGCATAATTAATAAATCCTCCTCTTAAATTAAATAGTTCTTTTACTGATTTTTATTATATATTACTTCAATTTTATTTACAAGAATATTTACTTATGATAACGATTACATAATTAAGCATTTTTATATTACATATAAATTAGCAACAAAAAAACAAGATTCATACTGAATCCTGTTATTTTATATCCTTTTTTACAAAAGCTAAATAGCCTAAGAAATAATTACCTACAGCGAACACAAGTGGTGTTACAATATTACTAATAATTAATGGTGTATCAAATGCTGAATAGCCAATTGTCTGCATCAAATAGAATGGATTAATCCAATTAAATACACTTAGGAATGTTATGACATCATCCATATTAGTTTCATATATTTTTATAGTCTCTATAATAGTTGATATCATACTACCAACAAATTGTAATGCGAATGTAAAAACAATATACATTAATATAGATAAGCCCTGTGTTCTAAATACCATAACTACTAATAATATAACACTAGATACAAATATATATGATATTACTGCAAATAATAGATTAAGGAATATATTACCTACATATGTTCCTACAATTACTGTTTCAGGGAATGGTGGGAAAAACATAAGGCTAAATAATAATGATAATATACCATATCCAAACATTAATGCTGTAATGAATATTAATGCTGCTATATAATCGGCTAAATAAATCTTAGATTTAGGTGTACCACAAATAATCTTTGTTCTTACTGTACCATTTCTAAAATCCTGAGCTAATATTACAGATGCTAATACTGGTAACAATAAACCAAATAATGCAGATGGTGACATTGCCCCAAGCATTCTAGAAAATGCAGAAAATTCTATAGTAGCTGGAGTTCCATATAATTCAACCACCTTAGTTACTGCAGTTTTTAATGCTAATTCTAATAAAGGTACTGCTAAAGCGAATGATCCTGCTAATATTGCAAGTACTAGGAAATATTTTGATTTAAAAAATCTAATAAGCTCACATTTAATTAGATTAATCATCATTTCTACCTCCTATTAGAGATAGATAATATTTTTCGATATCTCCCTCGTGCTTATTGATACCTAATATATTAATATTATTATCCTGGAATATTTTTAATATTGGATTTAATTCGATATTACCAATAATTCTAACACCCTTTTTATCCTTCATAACATCATAATGACCATATAATAGATTATATGCCTCATCTACCATATCTACATTAATTATAGTTTCAGGCTGAACATATTCATTTAGCTCATCCTTACTTATTTCCTTAAGCATTTTACCATGAGATATTATTCCATATCTTGTTGCTACTAAGCTTAATTCAGATAATATATGTGATGAAATTAAAAATGTTATATTATTCTTTTCATTTAAATCAAGAATTAGATTTCTAACATCTACTATACCCTCTGGGTCTAGTCCATTCATTGGCTCATCTAGCATAACAAATTCAGGATTAGAAAGTAATGCTAAGGCAATACCCAATCTTTGCTTCATACCAAGTGAGAAATTCATTACCTTCTTCTTACTCTCAAATAAATCAGAAAGTCCCACTAGCTCTGCTAATCTCTTATGCTCATTAATATCACTATTACCTACTATTAATCCTACTAGATTAAAATTATCCTTCATAGTCATAGTAGGATATAGCTGAGGATATTCAACTATAGCACCAATTCTTTTTCTAGCATCTACTATATCTCTATCATTTGATGATACACCAAATAATTGATATTCGCCCTCATTAAGCTTAATTAATCCAGATAATATTCTTATTACAGTTGTTTTACCTGAACCATTCTCTCCGACAAATCCATAAATATCTCCCTTATTGATTGTCATAGAGAATCCGTCTAATGCGCGCTGGTCCTTATAAATCTTAACCAAGCCATCACATTTTACGACAACACTACTCTCCACTAGTCTCATCTCCTGTATTTTGTTCTTCCGCATTATTTTCTTCTATTTTCTTACCATACTTTTCTGGTTCCTTAGCCTTCATTTCTGATTTAAGATAAAGATATCCTAAGAAAGCACCTATAGCACAAATAACAACTCCTGTTATAACATCCACATACCATAAATGCCACATATGATCAAACCAAATAATATATACAGTCATTGCTATACCTGTATAAAATAATACTAATAAAATATTAAGACAATATTTCTTTAAATAATTCATCATAATAACACCCCTTATAAAAAGCCACTATTTTGACTTCTTTAAATCATTAAGGCTTATACCTCGATAATATAATAATAAGCCTAAGGTATGAGCTAATGTTAATAATACATCAATATCAGCATTTTGCCATATTCTTCCTCTAGGATTTTCTATTATATCAGCTCTTATAAAACCAAAATGCTTATCAAATGCCTTTATTTCTACATAGCATACTGAATATACTCCCTGCTTATAGGATTCAATCTCTACAGGATTAGTCTCGTGGCCTGTAATGGTATTTTTGTTAAATACCATTGTTTGTGGATTAAGCATTTTCTTAATATCTTCACTATTTATTACCTTAAAATCACGTTTTTTACATATTGGATGATAAAAGTCAAAATACATATTTTTATCATCAACCAAGCATAAATGATCAATCATTAAATAGTTACCTAAATAATTGATAATTTCTTCTATACCTACTACTAAATCGTTTGAATTAGTCAAGGTATTATATACCCTTGAATGTAAATACATTGAGGATACAGCTCTATCTCTTTCTGTTTTTAGGTTTATTGTTGCGTGCTTTTCTGGTAAATAAATGATAAAGCAATTTCTACCCTTCATCTTACCTCTATATAGTGCCTTATCTGCAAGCTCAAATAAGCCCTCTATATTTTGGGAATCCTTAGGGAATCTTGATGCTCCCATAGTAACTGTCATATTTAAGTAGTTTAGTTTATCATCATCTAAATTAGATGTTGAACCAAGTAGAGTATGCCATATATCCCATACAGCATCATAATCGATAATATTATCAAGTACGATTAGGAATTCATCTCCACCATATCTACCTACTACACCATTATTACCTAATAGCTTTTTGATATTTTTAGCAACACTAACTAAAACTCTATCTCCGAAGCTATGTCCATAGCCATCATTGATATATTTAAAATTATCAATATCTAATATACAAAGGGAAAAAGGCTTATTATTACTAATAAGCTCCATTATGTATTCATTGATAACCTCTCTGGTATATACCTTTGTAAGATCATCTATTTTATTTTTCCTGTTAGCAAAAAATGAATCCATAATTTACCTCTTTTGTATCATTATTATAATGATACTTTAATTAAAAATTAAAGTCAATATTTCTAGCTTCTAAGTGGTCTATCAAGCTCAGGATTATGGATATTATTTAATACATCCATATCCTCCTTAGCTATTTTAAAATCAACATCTAGATTTGCCTTTTGTCTTTCAGAATTAGTAGATTTAGGAAGTGGTAAAGCTCCTCTTTCTACACAATATCTAATAGCTAGCTGAGATATAGTTACACCATATTTAATAGCTATTCTCTTAATGTCCTGATTTTCTAATAGCTTACCTGTTGCGAGAGGTGAATATGCTTCTATAAGGATATTCTTCTCATTACAGTATTTAACTAGGTCCTCCTGAGTATTACCAATAAAGAATCTAATTTGGTTTACATGAGGAACGAAGTTTAATGCCTTAATTAAAGGTTCAATATTTTCAGGTCTAAAATTAGATACACCAATAGATTTAATCAATCCCTTGTTATATAGGTCAATCATTGCTCTAAAAGCTTCAATATTACCTTGAGTACAATCCTGTCCTACATTACTCCATGGCCATGGAGCGTGGATTAGATATAAATCAATATAATCTAAATCAAGATTCTTAAGTGATTGATAGAAATGATCTATCGTACCATCATAGGTTTTTATGTGAGATGGAAGCTTTGTTGTAACAAAGATTTCCTCTCTTTTTAAACCACTGTCCTTGATAGCCTTGCCTACGCCCTCCTCATTTTCGTAAGCATAGGCAGTATCAATATGCCTATAGCCATTCTTGATGGCATTAAGTGTAGCTTCATATGACTGATCCGCAGGAATCTGCCATGTACCGAAGCCAATACCAGGAATAATTACACCATTAGATAATTTAAATTGCATATTTTTACCTCCTACACCTTTAAAAAATTATCAAATATATCATATAGCTTAAGATATTTATCGTCTATCATACCAACATTATCGCCAAATTCCATCACCTTGTTATCAGTATTATTCCATTCTGTCCATTCAGTTAATCCCTCTCTATTTGGATTACCAGTTTTAACAAAATTAGACCAATAATCAAGCATATTATTAGATAGCTTAATATCAGTATCATTATAGCGATATGGATATCTAGAATTTTTAACATTTCCATATGCATATATCATTTCACCTGAATGATATGTACTATAATAACCATTTGTTTTAGTAAATTGATATCTATATACCTTTACTCCGTTATTCTTAGCCACTCTACTCCATGAATGATGTGGATACATAAACCACCAAACTGAAATGATTTCATTGAATGCAGTTGGAGCGTCCTTTTCTATTTCAGACTCATATAGCTTCATTATTTCATCAATTGTTTGGTCATCAAATATCTCATGTAATCTTTCTCTAAAGTTATTCTTATTAGTTGGATTAAATAAATACTTTGGTATTACAAAGGCATCAGATTCCTTAACATTATATCCATTAAGTAGCTCAACCTCATTATTTTCATGATCTAAATACACCTGATATGGATCCTTTGTAAGTGCATAGCCATCTAAGGTCATAGCGCTATTAGAAAACTTAGTAGTAACAAGCCTTTCTGGAGCTATATTTCTTAATTCAGCTACTGATGAAACATTAAATTCCTTTAATATTTCCTTACCTGTATTTAAAGCCTCAGTCATAGTTCTATATGTATGAGGTGCCTTTTTTACTACTAATGAGCTTGATTCGGCGATTGCTCTTTTAAATAAGCCTTTAGCTAAAGGAGATGCACATATTGCAGATACGCTACTTGAGCCTGCACTTTCTCCTGCGATAGTTATATTATCCTTATCTCCTCCAAAGGCACCAATATTATTATGTACCCACTCTAGTGCCTTAATTTGGTCAAGTAATCCATAGTTTCCTGTTGTGTGATTTGGTGATTCATTCATTAAATCCTCATTAGCGAAATAGCCAAATACACCAAGCCTATAGGCAACTGTAATCATAATTACACCCTTCTTAGCCATTTCCTCACCATTATAATCCTCAAACGCTGCAGAGCCTGTAGTTAATGAACCACCATGTATATATACAATTACAGGCAAATTCTTTTCGTTATTATTTGGTCTCCACAGATTCAAATATAATGAATCCTCACTAATAGGCTCTATTGTTTTAGTACGATAATCAGGTACCCATCTTCCTTGAGCATATATATCTACAAGTGATGATACTATTTCGTTATCCCTAGGCTGATATGATTTTGATTTAAATTCTCTTAGCTCCAAAAAGCCATCCTGATATTTTTCAATATCCTGTGGCTCCTTCCACCTTAATTCACCTACAGGTGCCTTAGCATAAGGAATACCAGGATAAATACTAACTGAGCTATCCTCATTTAATATTCCTCTTAACGCTCCCTTATTTGTCATAACAATCGGTGAAAATCTTGGATTCATATAATAAACAGGATTCTTAAATGCCACACAAGGATGAGATATTATAACAATAAGTCCGCCTCCAATAAGGAACAGGCACCATAATATTGCGATTTTAATCTTTTTAGCATTAAAGAACAATATTCTACCAATTAAAAAAACAGCTAGAAGCACTATTAGAGATATAAAGACAACAAAAGGTCCATTGGATATATCTACATAGAATATCATTACTCCTGCTATTAAAACATAAGCAATAGAGAATAATATCATCATTACAATTCTAGCTGTTTTATTCATTATAATCACCACGTTTAAAGATCAAATAGTGATAATTGGGAATATCCCTTAGTACAATCCTCCATATCAAATTTGATCCAGATTTTATTTTCATTTATTGGATTTGCTATCAAAGGAACATCAGCTTCCTCTGCATCATCCAAATTATATGAATATGCAGGCTCATTTAATTTAGCAAAATCCATGTTGTTTACATATTCCATAGTCTTATTCTTACTGAAGATATCAGTGATATGCCAAACTAAATATTCCTCATATGTTATTTTCTTTGTATCAACGAGCTTAGCATAGCCTAATATCTCATAAGTTTCACTATCGATTAAGGCTATTCTACCTCTTATGGATGTGTCAATTAATCTTACATCATTTTTTCTATTACCATCGACAATATCCATTAAATATTCCCTTTGCATTTTCAAACCGTACATTAATAATCACTCCAAATTAATTATACAATAATTAATATTTATACACAATTTAAAAATA
>JAEEGL015522493.1_pt1 | contig 14903 bp, 13 predicted proteins | sample 9134231 | NCBI WGS metagenome assembly JAEEGL01 (sample SAMN16246548, study PRJNA631951) | gut metagenome | biome: gut microbiome; feature: rumen; material: fiber-attached | host: Bos | place: Iran: Karaj | collected 2018-10
ACAGATGCAGCGTCCCAGCCATTCACCGTCCAGGTTGGGATGGGCCACCAGCGTCTGCAGCCATTCGCTGACCGCCGTGCCTTTTCCCGGAACCACCTCTTCCGATGCCACCATCCAGTGGGCATAATCTTTCAATGTCCATGCTGTTTCGATGCTCGCCATCAGGCAGGCGTCAATCACCACGGTTTCCAGATAGACCCCGCTGTTCGCCATGGCTTCCTTCAGTTCGTAAAGGTACATGATATCGCCGTCAAAAAGCTCGTCGACAAAAAGGCCCGTTCCGGCTCCCCCGCCGTGATCCCACAGCACCAGTGCATATTTTTTTGCCGGATATTTTTTTGCGCTCCAGCTTATAAAATCCGTCAGCGTTTCCGGATCAGCCATACTCTGCAGCGGTTCCTCATCAACCACTTTAAAAATGTCGTATATCCCCGCCTCATAATCGGCGGGATGGTAAGGAAAGTACCAGCGTTGCAGCTTGTCGGTGGAAATATCAATCCCGATATATTCATCCATATTCCACTTCCGGCTTCCGCCGGTTTCAATCACAATGTTGACTTTCCCGATATCCGGCATCTGATCCGGCTCTTTTTCAGCGTTTTCCAGATAAGTATACGCAAAGTTCGTCGGGTATCTGACTTGTGTCATTTCGTTCAGATTTCCGGAAGCGTAACCGTGTTTCGACTCCAGATCGGAACCGCAGAAATAGAACATGACCGTCCACTCGTCCTCCGGTTCCGCCGGGTTTTTCGCAGCGGCTGAAGCAGCAAGTCCGGCCGTCGCCGCAAGAAGCAGCAGCAAGACGATCCATTTCTTCATTCCGCGACCCCTCCAGTTCCCTTCCGGCCTGATTCATCAGTGCATGTCCACCAGTACCGCCTCTTCAGGAGAAAAATAGTCCTCTGAATTACTGCTGATTCCCGCGGCCTTATAGGCCTGTTCAAAAGAAATCTGCGGCACGTTGCTTAAAAATGTGAACGTGGAATTTACAGCCGCATTCGGCATTCTTCCGCTGATGGTTATACAGTATTGATATGTATATCCCTCACAGGTCCATGTCCCGTCTTCCAATTCCTCGTATGTCCGAAGGCTGCCTCCGGTTTCGTCCCCCATGGACGGAAGCATGCGCAAAACCGTCCAGTCCGCCATTTCCACCGTTCCTTCGTACTCGTTCCACCGCGGGTTGGCAATCACCAGCGCGCTTCCCTCCGTAAGGCCTTCGTCCCCCATGAAGTTCACAATCATGCTTTCCTCTCCGTTTCCGGAGAACAGGTTAACCGTTCCGGTTTCATCTTCAGCGATCGCCAGCACAGGATTCAGGATTGTCCTGATCCTCAGGATCAGCATGCAGTCTCCGCATGCGCCTCCGGCGTCAATCCATTGCTGAATGGTGACAAACTTCGCGCCTTCCGCACCGGAAACCGCTGTAAGCGAGAGAACCAGGCACACCGCCAGAATCAATGCAACAACTGCTTTCTTCATGGAACGCCGCTCCTTCCGAATTATCTTCTGTTTATCCTGAGGTAGATTATACCGTACCCGGGCCTTTTCAGCAAGGCATCCGAATCCTGTTTCCGGTGAATTCGTATCGGAAAAGGCGGCCGGATTAAGTCAGCCACCGCTGCAGATGAAATTACAAAAGATAAAAAAGGAACTTTGTTTTTCTTCCCGCGTCTGATATAATGCAGCCGGAAAAGCTGTGCGAAAGGATGATGAAAAGATGAAAAAAATGATTGCTTTGCTCCTGTCTGTTCTTTTGCTTTTCGCCGTTGCAGCCGCTGAAGAAAACCCGGTCACACCCGGAGGTCTTCTGGTCGGAGGATGGACGCCCTCCGCGGATCCGACTGTGACAGAAGAACTGAACGCGCTGTTTGAAAAAGGAACCGAAACCCTGACCGGTGTCAGTTATATCCCGGTCGCCTATCTTGGATCACAGGTCGTGGCGGGAACGAACCATGCCTTCCTGTGCATGGCCGTAACCGCTTACCCGGGTTCCCTGGAAACAGAACCGGCTTACGCCATGGTCTATCTGTATGAAAATCCTGCCGGACAGGTTTCCATCCTTTGTATCGCGGATTTCGATGTCGGCTCTCTCTGTACATATTGAGATCAGAAAAAGAAAAACCTTGCGAGCTTTGATTCGCAAGGTTTTTTTGGTGTATGCCCGGCAGGATTCGAACCTGTGACCTTCAGAGTCGGAGTCTGACACTCTATCCAGCTGAGCTACGGGCACTCAACGGATGGTATCATATCACACCGGACCGGGAAAGTCAAATGTAGTTGGATTCATTTTTTCCAAATGATTCATTTTTTCCAAATGAACCAAATTTCTCGGGAAGAAGCGTAAGGTATATCCGCCATGCCAAAAACAAGCCTTCGGAACACTGTGCCGAAGGCTTGTTTTGACCGGACAGGATTTTACCAGAGGACTTTCTTGGCTGACTCCGGATCGGCAAAGGGGCCGGGGAGAGTATCCAAACCGCGGGGTGCGCCGAAATAATCCCGGTTGAAGATGATATCGGTGCCGTCGGGATTCTCGAAACGCTGTTCCGGCTCGAAGGCTTTGCCGAGTATGTCCGTGGTGATGATACCATCCGTGAAATCCTTCAGGTAGGTATAAACGTTCGTCTTCAAACTGTATTTTCCGTCCTTTTCGACGATTTCCGCTTTGACTTTTGCTTTATTATTTTCCAGAAAGGAGGTTTCCTTCGCGTAGATATCGGCGCCGTTGAAATAAGCGTTGCCGTTTACCCAGACGGGAAGATGACCGAAATGCGCTGAAGCAAGGCCGCCCATATTCGGCATGCCTTCCGGGCTGAAGGGTGCAAACCATTCTTCGTAGGTGGGGAAGATATCGAAGCAGGCGGTGCCGACTTTCTGATAATCCGCGTCGGTCGGCTTCTTCTCGGGATTGGAAACGGGATAAGCCTGGATAAAGATGTTGTTATAGACCCGGTCATCGCCGTGGAGGATTGTCATGAAACCGGCGACTTCCGTGCGGTGGCGGATGTGATATGGCGTATACCGGGGTTCACGCTGGCCGTTGACGATACTGTCCACGCCGCTGTTGATCAGGCTGAAGCTGCCGAGCATCAGGTTATGGACGCAGGCGATGCCCTCACTGGGGATGGTGACGGACACGGGGCTCATCAGAAGGTTGTTGTCGATCAGGGTGGGGCCGTGGCCGACCTCAATAAAGACGTCTGTGGAGAACATAGCGCCCCTGGCCTGCTCGGTGCCGGCCGGCCGCCAGTTGTCATGCATCAGGTTCTGCGTGATCCGCGCGCCCTGGGCTTCCCAGTCCAGCCAGACACCCATGATACAGTTATGAATATGATTGCGTCGGATGGTGACATCGATGCCGGCATGCAACTTGATCCCGGCGGTTTCCGCACCGCCCAGCTGCTGGGACGTGCAGATATCATGAATATGGCAATCCTCGATGACGGAGAATACAGCACCCATACGGCCGACGATGCCGGTCTGCTCGCAGTGGTGTACTTCGCAGCGGCGGATAATGTGGCTGCCGACATTTTCCTTCAGCCAGCCGTGATACTGCCCGCGGCAGACCGCGTCACGCTCCATCTGGGTCGGACTCTTGACTTTCTTGTGGAAGAAGTACATATCGTTTTCCGGATCCAGGTATTTTCCCAGGGAGATACCGCAGCAACGGCTGTTGCTGACTTCACAGTCCTCGATGATCCAGCCCTTTGACCAGTGGGGGCCGATCAGGCCGTCCTGGTAGGCGGCCGGGGGAGCCCAGGTGGTGGCAGCCTTGGTCAGGACAAAACCGCTGACGGTAATATAACCGACTCCGGTCTTGTCCGGCATGAAAACGTTGCGGCGGACGCTGATTTCCACTTTTTCAGCATTGGGATCCATGCCGTGGAAATTGGCATAGAGCACGGTTTCATTACCGTCCTGTTCGGTATACCACAGATATTTGGCGTCCTCCTGGTTCCAGGCGAAGGGATCCGGTTTGCCGGCCTCACATTCTTCCAGCGAGTCCGTCTCATACATCGCACGGTCATTGAGGTAAACGGTTCCGGTGTGGCGGATCTTCGGGGAGAAATACCAGTCTCCGCAGACTTTTTCGATATAGGGATTGTAAGAGGCGAAAACACTGTTGCGGACCCGGGCGGTCCAGGTGGTTCCTTTGACCTTTTTCCAGCCGGTGACGAGTTCAGCACCGGTAATGGTCGCGCCCAACGGAGTTTCACTGCGGTAGGTGATCCGGTTTTCAGGGGTGCCGGCGTTTACGGGATTGACATATTCCCGATAGACGCCCGGGGCGACAATGATTTCATCGCCGGGTTCCGCGATTTTCGCGGCGTCGGAGATATGGCGGAAGGGCGTTTCACGGCGGCCGTTTCCTTCGCGGCCTGCATTGATACTGACAAAGTATTGCATCGGTTTTCCTCCTTTTATAAGTAGATGCTGTTTATATGTAGACGCGGTAATGGCCGGTGAGCATCAGGAGACAGAAAAAGTAAAGGCAGTTATCATAGTAGCGGCGTTCGCCCTTGCGAAGCGGCGTATTCAAGAACAGGCGGAGAAAAGACAACCTGTGGGTGCTCTTGCTGCAAACGGAAGCCGCGCCGAGTACCGCGCGGATAGCAGTCGGATGCATGGCCGGCTCGTCCTCGGGTGTGCCGTCCAGCCGGTAGACCCTGAGGTCATCCATGTCACGGGACGCAAAGAAGTCCTGGAGGCGGGTGTTCACGTCATCCATTTCCGGGTGGGGACCGAACCAGATGTGATCCAGGGCGATGTTTTCGGCGACACGGTACGCATCTGAATAGTATTCCCAGCGTTTCCGGAACAGGAGACGGATTTCGCCGCTGTACTCAGCGTATTCCGGGCTGAGTCCGGTAACAGGATGAGCGGAGGCGGCAATATACTTCCTGCTTGCTTCGGCAGCCTTTTTCCAGAAGGGACGATCCGCTTCATCCGCCCTTTGGGCAAAAAGATCGTAAAAATGGGGCAGGTGATAGCTGGGATCGGACAATTTCATTTCAGGAACAAAGCGGATCATGAAGTTGTCAGGATCCCACATCGGCTGCCCGCCAGGAACCAGCTCGTGCTGGTGAACGGCATGGCGCAGGATATCCCGGGCCTGGGCGGAATAATTGAAAAGACCTTCGCCGTCGCCCCAGCGGGCGGAAGCCATCAAGAGAGCCATGGCAAAATATTCCTCACCGTCCGGGGCTGGGCCTTCAGCGTTGTGGGTGCCGTCCAGCCGGACGGACCAGGCGAAATATCCGGCATTCGGCCCGGAGGATAGCCGCATATAGCGATCGGAAAAAGTCCAGAGCCGGTCAAAGATATCCTTCCGGTTCATCTGGACACACATCATCATCCCGTAACTCATTCCCTCGGTACGGGCGTCGATATTGCCTGTATCCACCATGCACCAGGCGTCCTCGTCGGTATGGTGGCAGAAGTTTTCTTCCGGATCGAAGAAAATGGTGTCAAACGCCCGGTTTACGAGATCCAGGGCCGCCTGATCATCGATTCCGATCTCGGAAAGATAATTGGGATAGACGGGCTGAAAGCATGATTGACTGTCCATTTGACCTCCCGGTGCTTCACAGTGACCGCAAAGCACCAATTGTACGTACCTTTTTAATTTCATTATATTCATGGACAGTGGACTGTCAAGCTTGAATTAAATGAAAATAAAGGATAAAATATGACAATCATCAAAATGCGGGAGGTATGCATGCGCATATTACTGATCCGACACGCGGAACCGGACTACTCCGTCGATTCCATCACGCCGAAGGGCCGGGTTGAAGCGGAACTGCTGAGCCGCCGGCTGAGCCGGTACGATATCCGGGATTTTTATGTCAGCCCGCTGGGGAGAGCCAGGGATACCGCGGCTTACACACTGGAAAAAATGAACCGGGAAGCGGTTGTTTTGCCCTGGCTGAAGGAATTCAGCGGCCGGTATCCGGATCCCGAAACCGGAAAGCTCCGGCTCGCGTGGGATATCAGGCCGAGAATATGGACAGAATTCCCGGGAGTGTGGGATATGCGCGGTTTCCTCGAGAACGCGCTGTTTGACGAGGGGGATTTTCGGGAAGTATGGCAGGAAACCGCTGACGGAGTGAATGAACTGATGGCGCTGTACGGATTCCGGAAGGACGGGCCGGTATGGCTGTGTGAACACAACACCCAGGATACCATCGCGCTCTTCTGCCATTTCGGAATCAGCATGGCTGTGATCAGCTGCCTGACGGATATTCCGCCGATGGTCCTGTGGCACAGGACGCTGTGCCTGCCGACGTCGGTAACGGAAGTGGTGACGGAGGAGCGGATCAGGGGAGAAACGGCTTTCAGGATTACGAGGCTGGGAGACATTTCTCACCTGGAAAGCGCCGGTGAACCCAGGTCAACCGCTGGACTGTTTCCGGAATGCTATACCGGAATCGACAATACGGAGGCGGGGAATGACGGAATCCGGGGAGAACGGAATCCGTGATCGGCGGAAAGACGACATGAACAGTTTGCATTGCAGAAAGGGAGATCCGGATGGGCGGACAGGGAATCGGGCAGTTTGAATCGATTGAGGCGGCGCGGACTTTTTTCAGGGGAGACCGGTACGCGACAGAAACAGGAATCGTAATCGACGCGCTGGAAGAGCGGAAGTCCGTTTGCAGCCTGGAGATCAATGAACATCATATGAATGCTGAAGGCGGGCTGATGGGCGGGGTGATTTTTACCCTGATTGATTTCGCGTTTGCCACCGCTGCTGCGACGGTACACCGCCCGACAGTGGTGATGCAGGTGAGCGTGAATTACCTGAACGCGGCAAAGGGCCGGAAACTGACCGCGCAGGCGGAATGCAGGAAGGACGGACGTACAAGCTGCGTCTATAACGTATCCGTGACGGATGAAAACGGAAAGGATATTGCCCAGGCGGTCATGACAGGATTTAAGCTTTGAAAATTGACATGATGCCGTTTGTTTGGTATTATTTCTTTTAATACTTTGTAGGAGGAAAAGGGCATGCTGCAAGACAGAATCAGAGAAGGGCTTACTTTTGACGACGTGCTGCTGGTACCTGCGAAAAGCGAGGTGCTTCCGCGAGACGTGGATCTGTCCATTCAGCTGGCGAAGAATATCCGGTTGAACATTCCCATGATGTCTGCCGCCATGGATACGGTTACGGACAGCCGGATGGCCATTGCGATGGCCAGGGAAGGCGGCCTCGGAATCGTCCATAAGAACATGACGATCGAGGAGCAGGCAGCCCAGGTTGATAAAGTCAAACGCAGCGAGCACGGCGTCATTACAGACCCTTTCTATCTGAGCCCGGATAACCTGATCAGCGACGCGGAAGAACTGATGAGCCGGTACCGGATCAGCGGCGTGCCGATTACGCGGGACGGGAAGCTGGTCGGGATCCTGACCAACCGGGACCTGCGGTTTGAAACGGATTACAGCCGGCCGATCGGCGAGGTGATGACCAGCGAAAACCTGATCACCGCGCCGGAAGGCACGACGCTGGAAGACGCCAAGAGAATCCTGGCGGCTCACCGGATTGAAAAGCTTCCGATTGTGGACGCAAAGGGATATCTCCGCGGCCTGATCACCATCAAAGACATCGAAAAGACATCCAAGTATCCGAACAGCGCCAAGGACGCCAACGGGCGGCTGCTGTGCGGCGCGGCTGTCGGCGTTACGAACGATGTGTTTGAGCGGATCGACGCGCTGCTGGAAGCCAAGGTCGACGTCATCAATATCGATACAGCCCACGGGCACAGCCTGGGCGTGCTGAAGCAGGTGGAAAAGATCCGCGGCAAATATCCGGACATTACGCTGTTTGCAGGAAATGTGGCGACTGCTGCGGCGACCCATGACCTGATCAGCGCCGGTGTGGATTGCGTAAAGGTTGGTATCGGCCCCGGATCGATCTGTACCACCCGCGTGGTTGCAGGGATCGGCGTGCCCCAGATCACCGCTGTGGCGGACTGCGCGGAGGAAGCCGACAAATACGGGATCAGGGTCATCGCCGACGGCGGGATTAAGTACTCCGGTGATATCACCAAAGCCCTGGCGGCAGGCGGAAGCTGCGTGATGCTGGGAAGCCTGCTGGCAGGCACGGAAGAATCGCCCGGCGCGATGGAAATTTACCAGGGACGTTCGTTTAAAGTATACCGCGGCATGGGCAGCCTGAGCGCCATGGCGGTCGGCTCCAAAGACCGGTATTTCCAGGAAGGCGCCAAGAAACTGGTGCCAGAAGGTGTTGAAGGGCGCGTGCCTTATAAGGGAACGCTGGCTGATACGATTTTCCAGATGGTCGGCGGACTGAGGGCCGGTATGGGATACGTCGGCGCGAAGGATATTGATGATTTACGCAAAAACAGCGAGTTTATCCGGATCACAGGCGCCGGCCTGGCGGAAAGCCATCCGCATGACATATCGATCACAAAGGAAGCGCCAAATTACACCAGAAGCAATTGAGGAGAGTTGAATGGGGAAACGGTTTTATAAAACAGCCGCCACGCTGATCCGGACTTTTTCCCACCGGATGAAAACGGAATGGGAAGTGCCTTTTGAAGACGGCCCCTGCGTGTTTGTTGTGAATCATGTGGGCGCGATCGGTCCGGTGGATATGATGGCTAAATTTCCGATGAGGGACAAATGCTATCCGTGGATCAACAATGGAATGATGGTAGCCAAGGAAGTGCCGGCATATGTCCGCCAGGATTACTGGTGGAAGCCCGGATGTTTCTTTGAACCGGTTCTGACCAGGACGTTGCCCTATATCGCAGCGGCGATCGTTCCTCCGGTCCTCAGGAGCGTTCCGAACATTCCGGTTTACCATGACCAGCGGATTATGCTGACCTTGCGGCAGAGCGTAAGGGCTTTGCAGAAGGACAATTACCTGATCATTTTTCCGGAGCAGCCAAGCGGATGGCTGACCCATCACGAATGGATCAATACCACATGGCTCAGGCTGGGAGAACTCTGGTACCGGTCCAGCGGCAGGGCGCTGAAGCTTTATCCGGTTCATATCGACAAAAAAAACCACCTGTTCAGAATCGCCGCGCCGGTATGGTACGATCCGGCGAAAAGATTCAGCGAACAGGAGGAAGAACTCGGAAAAATCCTGGCGAAAGGAATCCGCGGGGAAACGTGAGAGGTTTCACAGGATACCGTAAGACTGACAGATGAGACGGAGAACGGTCAGGACTTCGTCGATGTGATCATAGGACGCGCGCGCACAGAGAATACCGTTGTCCAGGGAGTAGTAATCAGACAGGCCGGGGAGCTGGCCCAAGGGGATTCCATAGAAGTTGGAAGCCCCGTTTTTGTTGTTGATCGTCCAGGATCCGACCAGCTCCGTCGGATTCAGGTACTGCATGAGGGTGTCGTTTTCAAGGGCGATGAAACTGCCTTCCTGCGCGAGGGGAATAAAGTATTCCTTGGGAATCAGGAAGATATCCTGCTGACTGTCATAGAAGCCTTTCATGACTTCTTTCATATCGGAACGGACGGACAGATCAAGTCTCATATTCTGATTTACCTGCTCCGCCAGCATGGTGTTCATGCGATTCGAAAAACCTGATTTGACGGTGGTTCCGAGCACGGTCATCCTGACCGTGCTGATTTTCGGCCCTTTCAGCAAAGCGGGATCGGTCATCAGGTCCTGGCATATAATCCGCAGGAACTTTTGGGCGTTTTCCACATTTTTCCCATAGCGGAAGACGCAGAGATATCCCTCGTTTACATAGAAATAATTATCCAGGCCGGAAAACTGGGACTGGCCATACTGGTTTTTAAGCGGGAGGCCGTACAGGTGCATATTCCTTGTTTCATGCTCAGCGCCCCAGCCGGCTTCAAGGTTCAGATCCCGTACGACAGCCATCAGTTCCTTATCGTCTTCAAGCGGAAGCAGGACGCCGTTTGACATGAATTTCTGAAAATGATCCCGGGGAAGCAGATAAACATCGCCCCCCTGAGTTCCGATCCTGACGGTCAGGTACTGGATCGCTGTTTCGTCGTCCAGAATCACGGAGAGTTCGGTTTTCAACATGTCCGGCATCTGATTGACGCGGACCCGTTCCATATATTCACCGAAATCCTGATCCAGGGTGGCCCCGCAGACAATCATTTCGATTTTCTCGGAATCAGGCACCTTCGGTTCGGTAACCGTATACAGAAGATCAACGCCAAAGATACCGACAATCAGCGCGATGAGGTATTTCCACCAGCTGTATATAAAATGATTCTTCAGCATATCTGCCGGTTTTTGCTTCATAGGCGCCTCCAATGGAATAATCCGGGTGATGAATGAAGAATAACACGAAACAGAGTGAAAGACAATATTTGAAACAAGGTCAGCAGGAATGATCCGGGACGGATGCGAATATATTAATCAGAGGTAAATTCAGGATTCTCCGGGAAGGATGTGAAAGTATGGAATTCAAACCCATCATTACGATCGGTCGTCAGTATGGATCCGGAGGACGTTACGTCGCCAAACTCCTGGCGGAACGGCTGGGCATTCCTTTCTATGACAAAGAGCTGTTGGTTGAGGCATCCAGGAACAGCGGGATTTGTCAGGAAGTGATGGAAAACTATGACGAGAAACAGGAGAAGAAGAGTATATTCTCCATGTTCGGCAATATCCAGGGGCGGGGAGACGCCGGAATGTATATTGATATGCCGCTGAACCACAGGATCTTCCTGGCGCAGTTTGACGCCATACGCAGGATTGCTGACGAGGGGCCTTGTGTAATTGTCGGCCGCTGCGCTGATTACGTGCTGCGGGATCATCAGAACGTTGTGAACGTGTTTGTAAAATCCCCGGTGGAAGAACGCATCAAGCGGATTGTGGAGCTCTATCATGTCGACCCGATCCACGCGGAGGAGAACATCCGGAAAGCGGACAAGCAGCGGGCAGCATATTATAACTATTATGCGACAGGCACCTGGGGGAATGTTGACAATTATCACCTGTGCATTGATACCGGTGCTCTGGGGATCGAAGGAGCTGTGGACCTGATCTGCAAAGCAGTGGAAATACGGGGAAAGAAGCTCTCAGAGGAAGGCATTGAATGGTGAAACGGATCCGCTGCGTGGCGATTGCGGTGATCACGCTGGCAATTGTTTTCTGCTCGGCGGAACAGGTATGGAAAACCGATACCCCGGGTCAGAAAATCCTGAAAGCATATATTGAATCAACCAATCAGTATCTGAAAGACAGCGGCGAGAAACCCATCAACCGCGTGTTCGAGATTTATCCGGCGTTCGCCGCCCTGGGAATTACGGAAACAGCGGATGCTGAAGCGCCTGAGGGAGTCGAGATAACGGCTGAACTCCTGGATGAGCGGATCAACCGGCTGCAGCTCCGTGTCACCGACGATCCCGACCGGTTTTCAATCATCGCTGCGTGTCTGATCCGGGCTCTGTACGGGAACAACATTTCCGCGGAAGACGCGATGAAAGTACCGGCGGAACTGGCCGCCAAAGCGAAAACGGCGCCGAATAATTCTTATGAGGAACCGGTTGAGGAATTGAGCGGGCGTATTCCGAGAATGTATTATGCGTATTATCCCGACCAGTATCATGACGGCATGAACTGGCTGCAGATGACGATCATTTTCCCGATGGAGGCGTCGTGGGCCGGCAACGACATGATTATCGGTACTCCCGAGGAGAGAGGAATCGATCCGGAAAGCGGCGTCAGCGAAGACTATGAGGGCTATTTTTCGGAAGACGACTATACGCACTACGAGGTATTTATGACAGCCACCCCGGAACCGGACTCGGCGGCAACAGAATATGATTTTCGCTGACGATCCGTTGTTTCTGTGTTGTTTTTGAATGAAATATATTGTGGAAAGCCACTTCACAGGGTAGAATCTGTGAGGTGGCTTTTTTGCAGGAGGTAAACGAAATGGCGAAGATCCAGATGAAAACCCCGCTGGTGGAAATGGACGGGGACGAGATGACGCGGATCCTGTGGGCGCAGATCAAGGAAATGCTGATCTGCCCTTATGTGGATCTGAAAACCGAGTATTACGATCTCGGGTTAAAGCACCGGGATGAAACGAACGACCAGGTGACAATCGACAGCGCGAACGCGGCAAAGAAATACGGTGTCGCGGTGAAATGCGCAACAATTACGCCCAATGCCCAGCGAATGGAAGAATACGGACTGAAGGAAATGTGGAAAAGTCCGAACGGGACGATCCGTGCGATCCTGGACGGTACTGTTTTCCGGGCCCCGATTCTTGTGAACGGTGTACATCCGGCTGTCCGCTCATGGAAGAAACCGATTACCATTGCCCGCCACGCGTACGGAGACGTATATAAGAATTCCGAAATCCGGGTACCGGGGGAAGGAAAAGCGGAACTGGTGTTTACCGGCAAAGACGGCGAAAACATCCGGAAGACGATTTTCGAATTTAAAGGACCTGGGGTGATTCAGGGGATTCACAACCTGGACAGTTCCATTTCATCCTTTGCCCACAGCTGTTTCCGGTATGCGCTGAGCATCAGGCAGGATCTGTGGTTTTCAACAAAGGATACGATCAGCAAGACATATGATCACCGCTTCAAGGATATTTTCGCGGAGCTGTACGAGACACAGTACAGGAAACAGTTTGAAGAAGCCGGGATTACATTCTTCTACACGCTGATCGATGACGCGGTGGCGCGGGTGGTACGGTCGGAAGGCGGGTTTATCTGGGCGTGCAAGAACTATGACGGCGACGTGATGAGCGATATGATCGCGACTGCTTTCGGGTCGCTTGCGATGATGACGTCGGTGCTGGTAAGCCCGAACGGGCAGTTTGAGTACGAGGCAGCGCATGGAACGGTGACCCGGCACTATTACCGTTACCTGAAAGGCGAAGAAACCAGTACGAACCCCGTCGCGACAATCTTCGCGTGGACCGGGGCACTCCGGAAACGCGGAGAGCTGGACGGGATCAGGGAGCTGATTGATTTTGCCGGCTGCCTGGAGAAGGCCACGCTGGATACAATTAACAGCGGCATCATGACAAAGGACCTGGCCAACATGTATGAAGGGGATGCGTGCGCCGTCAATTCGACGGAATTTATGAAAGCAATCGCTGAAAGAACAGGGTATTGACGATCTGGTCGGAATCCGGTATAATAACGACAGTTCTCCTGGGGTTCGCGACAGCTTTTCGGTTTTCCCCACATTTCAAAAAATGGAGCCCGGGTCCAATGACTGATATGTCAAGCCCCCGTATTTATACGCCAGGGGACGGCAGAGTCAGTCGGCAGGGCACCAGCCTGCTTTACATAGCGGGTGAAAAAACGAGGGCATCGGCTCCCTGGGGTATCAAAAAACGCTCATGCGGTTGACCGCACGAGCGCTTTTTTGATTTAATCAGTCCGGATCCTTCAGAACCAGTTTGCCGCCTTTTCCGTTGCTTTCGGGGAAGGGAAAACCGGAGAAGTACCAGGTAATGGTGGCATCCCGCACATCGGCTCGGCTGGAAGCATGCTCAATGGCCCTGGACGAGAGGACGCTGACCTTGATTTCCGAAACGCTGTGGGGCTGGATCACATAATCGGCAGGGGACGAATCCTTCATGATTGCATTCATGTCAAACTGGAGAATATCATACCCTTTCATCGGCAGCACACGGATTTCAGTGACCCTGGACGGCAGCGAGGAACGATTTTCAACCCGGACGGTCCAGGTGTATACGATATACTGACCGGCGTTTGTTAATTCCTCATCGGAAAAAACCGTGCCAGCAAAGGCGCCTTCCTCAAGACGCTCTTTCAGCCTGCTGAACAGAATTTCGTTCGGAATACCGGATTCGCAATCCACGGAAACAGCAACCAGGTTCGATGTGACCAGCATATATATGATTCCGCCGGTGACCACAAGGCACAGCACAATCAGGAATATCGCAAAAGCCTTCATCTGACAATCCCCTTAATCCTGGTGATTTAAAATCCGGTTCATCTCGTCGATCATCTGCGCATCCTTCAGACTGAATTTGAATTCCACACGGCGAGAAGCATCTTTATCCTCAATGCCGTTCACATAAATCAGATCGGAAGAGCTGCGGCCTTTGGCGGTCAGAATCTGCTGCAGTTTGGCTGTCTGCTGCTGCGACAGGCCGGGAAGATCCAGGCAGTACAGGGCAACCTGCAGCGCCCGGTCCTGGCTGAGCTTCAGGTTTTTCTCATAAGTGCCGGTGGAGTCCGTATGGCCTTCGATGATGATTTCACCGAGATAATCCGCGTATTCATCCCGAAGAAGAACGCTCAGATATACAGGAATGAAGCGATTCAGGAGTTCCTGGCCTTCCGGAAGGATTGTTGATTTATTGGTTTCGAAGAAAACGCTGCTGTCCAGCACAATGTCGCCGTTCTCATCGACTTTCGCGTTGATTCCGGCGAGTGAAAGCGTGGTGGACAGATCGGAAATCATTGTTTTACGGATTCCGATCAGAGCATCAATCCGATCCGCCTGCGCAGCCATCGCAAGCTTTTGCTCCTCCAGTTCGTCCTGCTGCCGGGAAAGCAGCAGCTGTGCGGCTTCAAGTTCCTCCCTGGACAGCGTAAGCTGATAGTCTTTTTCATTTAAAGTGATCTGAAGATCTTCCAACAGGGAGTTCTTCTGATCCAGCTCCCTGTCACGCTGGATCAGTTCCTGCTCATAATGTCCCTGTTCATGCATGGCCTGACGAAGCAGCTGGTCCTTTCGCGCCAGTTCATCCAGGCTTTGGTTAAGTTCGACCTGCTTTGTTTCAAGCATGGAGAAATAATGGGAGAGGCTGAACGTCAGGATGAGGACAAAAATCAGGAGCAGGGCAGCCATCATATCCGAATAGCTGATCCAGCTTGCGCCTGTACCGGAGGAAGCCTTGCCGCCCCGTCGGTTATGAATTCGCTGGCGT
>JAEEGL017040416.1_pt1 | contig 14903 bp, 17 predicted proteins | sample 9134231 | NCBI WGS metagenome assembly JAEEGL01 (sample SAMN16246548, study PRJNA631951) | gut metagenome | biome: gut microbiome; feature: rumen; material: fiber-attached | host: Bos | place: Iran: Karaj | collected 2018-10
CTGCCCGGTCTCCAAGGGCCCACTCAAGGACTTCCATCATTTCATCATGTGTGAGTTGAAAAGCCCGATCTTAGATATTTTCCCAATCTATTCGTTCATCCTTGTAAAAGAACTCCTTATCCCGCTCAGATACTTCTCTTAAAATCCTGCATGGATTTCCTACCGCTACAACATTGTCCGGGATGTCCTTTGTCACAATACTTCCCGCACCAATGATAGTATTCTTTCCGATAGTGATTCCGGGAACAATAACAACGCCCGCGCCGATCCAGGCATTTTCACCGATGTGAACGTCTTTATTATATTGGAGTCCACGGGCACGAAGCTCAGCATTGATTGGATGATTTGCTGTTGCTATCGTCACATTGGGCCCAAACATTACCTTATCACCCACGTAGATATGCCCGTCATCCACCACAGTTAAGTTTGAATTGACATAAATATATGAGCCAAAATGAAGATTATGACCTCCCCAATTTGCCCTGAATGGTAGTTCTATATAGTTGCCCTCCCCGCACTCAGCAAATACTTCTTTCATATACTGAGTTTTCTTTTCAAAATCGGAAGGCTTCAGCTGATTAAACTCCCATAGCTTATCCTGAAAAGGAACCTGTTCCTTCATTATCTCCTCATCGCCGGGATTATAGATTAGTCCTGCGACCATTCTTTCATACTGGGTCATATAGTCTACTTTGCATAATAAAAAACTGTATGGTGGTATACCTACCACCATACAGCGTATTATGAAATGAGTAATTCTTCAACCTGTTTCCTCTTCTCATACAGAACGCATCCGCCCTTATGATCATCAAGGAGGGTTCCGTTTTTCTGTAGATCCAGGAATAATCTTGATTTCATGGCATCTCTGAGAGAAGTTTCTTTTACATTTATGTCAGAGTACGGCGAGAACGGACAAGGCTCAGCTCCTCCATGGGAATTTATGTGGAAAAATCCTCTTCCTGCCGCTATACATCCTCCTGAGCTTTTCTCATCCCCGGGGAAAGATACAAACACCATCTCCGGATGAGATTCTCTAAGGCGCATGATCTCAGCCTTAAGATAATCCCTGTCGTCATCTCCTGGAGCAAGATGCTCTGAATCCTCCGTCACCGGAACAAACTCCACAAATATCACAGCCTTACATCCCTTATCTGACAGCATGCTTATAAATGCCTCAGAAGAAACATCTTTTATGTTTTCCGTCGTAACAGTTACAGAAGCTCCGAATATAATGCCCCGCTTCTTAAGCTCATCCATATTTGAAATCAGCTTGTCGTAGACGCCTTCTCCGCGACGATTGTCCGTAGCATCCTTTCCGCCTTCAATGCTCATGATGGGGATCAGATTTCTGCACTTGTCGAAATCTTCGAAGTACTTTTCCGTCATGTATGTTCCGTTTGTGAAAACCGGAAAAAGAATTGACGGCTTTTTTCCGGCAGCTTCGATTACTCCTCTTCTCAGGAGAGGCTCACCACCTGCAAGGAGTATAAAGCTTACTCCCAGGTCATCTGCCTCATCAAAAACATTCATCCAGTCCTGGTCCGAAAGCTGGTCGACAGGCTCGGAATCCTGTGTGGCACTGTTGCATCTTGAATAACATCCTGCGCAGTGTAGATTGCAGCTGCTTGTTATGCTGGCTATTAAAAACGGCGGCACATGCTCCCCCGCCTCTTCCAGCTGTGCTCTTCTTTTCGAAGCAGCCTTGCTTGCCAATGCGAATCTGGCCATATAGGCACTCTCTTTCGGATTTTTGAGCGTGGCTCTTACAGCATCAGCAACAACGCGTTCTACGCCTCTTGTCATGTATTCCTGAATATCAAATTCCTTTGTCATTGAAATGTCCTCTGCATATAACTGCCTATATATCATTCAGTCTCCTTATTCTTTACCCAGAAGTGGCTGGCAGGCGCCTTAGGCATAGGACTTCCGGTTATAACAGCCTTGATCACTTTTCTGTGAATTCCAAGGAAAAGACCTAAAACAAATGCACATACTAATTTTATCATAATTCTTACCTCTATTTTGATTACGCTCAATTTAATTGTTTGCAAAGCTTTAGATTATATTATACCTGTTCCCCTAAAAAGTCAAGCCTTCCAGATTAAATAAAGATTAATTTGAACCACAACCGCCGTTTACAGCACTATCTCCATGTATCTGCGAAATGTCTCAAAACCTGCAGCCTCATAGAACGAAAGCGCATCCTTATTAAACTCCCACATATTCAGCTCAATGCGTTTAAAGCCCTTTTCTACAGCATATTGCTTGATGAATTCTACCATTTTCGAAGCAGCGCCTTGTCTTCTATATGCCTCATCCACACAGAATTCGTCGATATCCAGAAAGTCCCTTTCAAACATAAAGGGCGTCTCCGGCTTGTTGATATGATGAAGCACCGCAAAACCGCATATAGTACCCTCAGACTCTGCTACCACGATATCCTGCTCAGGATCATCCCAGATTACATGTATAAAGTTTCTCAGCTCATCACTAAATCCGGGTTTAAACACTTCCGGCTTTCCGTTGACATGCAGGTCGTTTACCTGCCTTCGTATCTCATTTACCCGGTCCAGTTCATCTTCTTTAGCAAATCGAATGATCATCTCAGTCTCCCTTATACCTTCCGGTTATCTATTTGATTCATCAATAAAATCATAGAGCATAAAGAAATCAGGTTCAATACAACGCGAGTGCCTGCACTGAACCTGATTTCTTTAAAAACCTTGGGATACGGTATTTACTTCATTATTGTTTATTAAATATATTATATAACATATATATCTGCGCCGAGTACTCTTCCATTGCCGCTTATCACTTTGCTGCAGCAAATCCTTTCTCAAGATCCGCAATAATATCGTCTATGTGCTCTGTGCCTATTGAAAGCCTGATGGTACTCTGGGTGATACCCTGATCTGCAAGCTCCTCATCATTCAGCTGTGAGTGCGTTGTTGTTGCGGGATGGATAACAAGGCTCTTTACATCTGCAACATTTGCAAGAAGCGAGAAGATCTCCAGATTATCAATGAACTTCCAGGCTGCTTCTTTTCCTCCCTTGATCTCAAAAGTAAAGATTGAAGCCCCGCCGTTAGGGAAATACTTTTCATATAATGCATGATCAGGATGATCTGAAAGTGAAGGATGATTGACCTTTTCCACCTGCGGATGATTAGAAAGGAACGCTACTACCTTCCTGGTATTTTCAGCATGTCTGTCCAGACGAAGTGACAGCGTCTCAACTCCCTGCAAAAGCAAAAATGCATTAAATGGAGAAATCGTAGCACCTGTGTCCCTGAGAAGGATAGCTCTTATATATGTAACAAAAGCAGCGGGTCCAACTACATCATAGAATGAAACTCCATGATAGCTGGGGTTTGGAGCTGCGATCTGAGGATAATTGCCGCTCTCCTTCCAGTTGAATTTGCCAGCCTCCACGATAATGCCACCAAGAGTTGTTCCGTGACCGCCTATGAACTTTGTAGCTGAATGTACAACAATATCAGCGCCGTGCTCTATGGGTCTGATAAGATATGGTGTTCCGAAAGTATTATCTATAACGAGTGGCAGCCCATGCTTGTGTGCTATTTCAGAGATAGCATCGATATCCGGAATATCACTGTTAGGATTCCCAAGAGTCTCAAGGTAAATCGCTCTTGTATTATCCTTGATGCCCCCCTCAACTTCTTCCAGATTATGCGCATCTACGAATGTAGTAGTTACTCCATACTGAGGAAGTGTATGTGCAAGAAGGTTATAGCTTCCTCCATATATAGTCTTCTGTGCAACAATGTGTCCGCCATTTGCTGCAAGCGCCTCTATTGTATAAGTAATTGCTGCTGCACCGGATGCAACTGCCAGAGCTGCGCTTCCGCCTTCAAGAGCTGCTATTCTCTTTTCGAGAACATCCTGAGTCGAGTTTGTCAGTCTTCCGTAGATGTTTCCGGCATCGGCAAGTCCGAAGCGGTCTGCCGCATGCTGGCTGTTATGGAAGACATAGGAAGTTGTCTGATAAATGGGAACGGCTCTCGCATCGGTTGCGGGATCTGCCTGTTCCTGTCCAACGTGTAACTGTAAGGTTTCAAATCTGTAATCACTCATCTTTTTTCTCTCCTCTTGGGTTTTATTTGTTCTTTCTACGTTTTCTCTTTTCTGCCCCGCTCCAAATTTGTCATACATCGTTTTGTGATGTATGACGTGTCCCGCTCGGTCTGTCGTACATTGCTTCGCAATATACGACAAAACCCGGGGGCGAATGGGCTCCCGGGCATCTGGCTATTAGAAGGTTATCACTGGATTCTATCTTGAGGCGCAACATCGACAGACTGCCGCAGCCCCAGCCATATATTCTGCCCGGGAGTTCAGCATTCGCCAACAACACATGATGTCTGTCTGATACTGTCTGTACATGTTTACGCTCTCCTTTCCTCGAATCTGATGTCAGTCTATCACTATTAACCTACTATGTCAATAGGTATTTAGAAATTTTTTCAACTTTTTTATTTTTCCGCTTAATCTCCGACTTTCCGGATATATAATTCGTAGGTTCCGTCGCCGTTTTCATCAAATCTCAAGACTTCATGTCCCTCTTCTTTGACACTCCGCGGAACGTTTTCGGCAGGCTCGCCGCCGTTTAAATGCACCTGCAGGATCTCACCCTCCTCCAGTTCCTCAAGCGCCACCTTGGTCTTCACAAAAGTGATCGGGCATTGAACATCCGTAATGTCGATCTGATCCGTAACTTCAAATCCCGGTTCAGCCATTTATTTTTCCTCCTCAACAATGATCAGTTCTTCTTTCTCCGCACTCCGGTATGAATGCGATCCTTCCACATGAAACGCGTTTAGCACCGGCGCATCCTTCTTTTCCAACGACAGGATCAGATAACTGGCCTTCGGATCATGGGCAAGACGCTTGTCTTCCTCAGATGGTCTCGAGGGCGTTTCCGGATGCGAATGCCAGTTCCCAAGCGGCTTTAGTCCAAGCAAACGCATATCTTTGATCGCGGAAAGCTGCTCCTTCGGGTCGATGGAAAAATGCTCATTCGTATGATCTATATTGGTCAGACAATAGACTTTTTTGATCTCCCGAACGCCATCCTCACGGTCGATCCCGGCGATCAGCCCGCATGCTTCATCGGGCAGTTCCGCCTGCGCATGCTGCACCATTTTGTCAAAATCATTTTTGCTCAGTGTGATTTTCATATCTCATTTCCTGTCAGATCATTTCTTCAGTTCGCAAACCGCCTGCTCATAGTCGATCAGTTCCGTGATCGTCGGATGATCGGAACATACCGCGCATCCCTCACCGCGGGGCGGCAGTTTGATCTTGTGAAATTCCATTTTCAATGCATCATATGTGAGCAGGTAGCCGGACAGCAGCTCGCCGACACCCGTGATATACTTCACGGCTTCCATCGCCTGCAGCGAACCGATCACGCCGCCCATGGCTCCGATCACACCGGCCTGCTTACAGGTCGGGACCGCATCCTTCGGGGGCGGATTCTTGAAAATGCAACGGTAGCAGGGACCCTCTCCCGGTAAGATCGTGGTCAGCTGTCCCTTAAACCGGATGATCCCGGCATGGGAAAGCGGTTTTTTCGCCATCACGCAGGCATCGTTGATCAGGAACTTCGCGGGAAAATTGTCCGTTCCGTCCAGGATAAAATCATAATCCGCGATCAGGTCAAGGATATTTGCGCCGCTCACAAACTGATAATAGGTGTTCACGGTCACATCCGGATTGATCGCGCGCATGGTCTCCGCGGCTGACTCCACTTTTTTCTTTCCGATATCATTTGTCGTATGGATCACCTGTCTCTGCAGATTGGAAAGGTCGACCACGGCCGCATCGACGATGCCGAGCGTGCCGAGACCCCCCGCCGCCAGGTAAAGTGCGGCCGGTGCCCCGAGTCCGCCGGCGCCGATGATCAGCACCTTCGCGTTCAGAAGCTTCTTCTGTCCCTTGGCCCCGATCTCCTTTAAGATGATATGTCTGGAATAGCGCTCCAGCTGTTCATTCGTAAAAGCCATTATCTTCCGCCTCCCATGAAATACAGGAATTCCACTTCATCGCCTTCCTGCAGTTTATGAGCCTCAAATGCATTTGAATCGATGAACTCTTCGTTCACGGAAACCGTCACATACTGCGGTGTTTCCACCTGCTCTAAGTCGATCAGCGCCGCGATCGTCAGGCCTTCCGCCACTTCCTTCGTTTCACCTGCCACTTTGATTTTCATGTTTAAGTACTCCTTCCGTCAAAATCAAATAATATAGAACCACTCTTCGCTCTGCTTTACTTCTTCCGTGACTCTCTGGTTGTCTCTTGTGCGGTATTCCATCTCCGGATTCTTCATGCTGACTCTGGTGTTTTCCGGAACCGAAGCCGTGATGAACGTGTTACCGCCGATCACGGAATTTGCACCGATCACCGTCTCACCGCCAAGGATCGATGCGCCCGCATAGATCGTCACGTTGTCCCCGATCGTCGGATGACGTTTCTTACCGGAAAGCTTCTGACCGCCTCTTGTTGAAAGCGCCCCGATCGTCACGCCCTGATAGATCTTTACGTTTTGTCCGATGACGGAGGTCTCGCCGATGACGATGCCCGTTCCGTGATCGATAAAAAACGACCGGTCTATGGTTGCACCGGGATGAATATCGATCCCGGTTTCCGAGTGTGCATACTCTGTCATCAGCCGCGGGATCACCGGCACACGCAAAAGATACAGTTCATGTGCCATCCGGTATACCGTGATCGCCATCAGGCCCGGGTATGCCAGAATGATCTCCTCAAAACACGATGCGGCCGGATCGCCGTCATAGGCGGCAAGCAGATCCGTTTCAATGTATTCCCGGATCTGCGGGATCTTTTCAAAAAATACCGTACAGATCCTATAGCTTTCCGCCCTTCTTTCTTCTTCGGTCATCACGCCCCTAAGCTTACAGAAATCCAGCGCCAGATACACCTGCTTGTTCAGGTGGTAGAAAATATCTTCGATCGTTACCGCGAAGCTGTTTTTGGGATTATAGATCTTAAATGCGCGCTCCCTGTAATAGCCCGGATAAATGACCCGAAAGAGGTTATTTACGATCTCCCGGACCTCGGATTTATCCGGCCGGTTGAAGATATTGATGGTGTCGATGTTTTTCTTACCTTCAAAATCCGAAAGCACCTTCTGCACCAGACCATCGATCTGCACTTCTCTCATTTCTTCCATAACAAATTACACTCCATCCGGAACAAACGTCGTTACCGGTTTCTTAAGCGAATGTCTTAAGTACTTTCACCATCGCATCGATATCATCCGGCGAGTTGTAGATTGCGATCGTCGGACGAACCGAACTCTCATATCCGAAGTGTCTTAATACGGGTTGTGCACAGTGATGTCCCGTGCGGACCGCGATCCCGTATGCATTCAGGCGTGACCCGACCTCTTCATCCGAATAACCGTCGAGTTTAAATGCCAGTGCGGACGCTTTGTTCAAAGCCGTTCCGATCAAAGTCAGTCCCGGTACGGTCTTCATTTCTTTCAGCGCATATTGCAAGAGTTCATGCTCCCATCTGTAAACGCAGGGCATTCCGATCTCCGTTAAGTACTTCAGCGCCGCCCCGAGTCCTACCGCATCTGCGATGCTGCCGGTTCCCGCCTCAAACTTGTTGGGAATATCATTGTAGATCGTCCGCTCAAAAGTCACATCCGCGATCATGTTTCCGCCGCCGTGATACGGTTCCGCCGCTTCCAATAGTTCCCTCTTTCCGTACACGACGCCAATCCCTGTCGGTGCAAATATCTTGTGGCCGGAGAAGACGAAGAAGTCTGCATCCAACGCCGAAACATTGACCGGGATATGTGCGACGGACTGTGCCCCGTCGATCAAAATCCGAACGCCGTGCCTGTGTGCGATGGCGATCAATTCTTCTACGGGTGTGACCGTGCCGAGCACGTTGGATACATGTGTCACGGCAACAAATTTCGTCTGCTTCGTAAACAGCTTCTCATATTCGGATAAGATCAGCTGTCCAGTTTCATCACAGGGGATGACCTTGATCACCGCTCCCGTTTTCTCTGCGATCAGCTGCCATGGCACGATATTTGCATGGTGCTCCAAGATCGAAACAACGATCTCATCTCCGGGAGACAGCATCGGTTTCACATAGGCGTTAGCCACGAGATTGATGCCCTCTGTCGTTCCGCGCACAAAAATGATCTGTGAAGAATCCGGCGCACCGATAAAATCCCTGACCGTATCTCTTGCCTCTTCATACGCATCGGTCGATCTTGCAGCCAGTGTATGTGCACCTCTGTGCACGTTGGAATTCTCATGCTCGTAGTAATAGGATAATCTGTCAATGACCGCTTTCGGTCTTTGTGTCGTAGCCCCGTTATCAAGCCACACCAGCGGATTGCCGTTGATCTTTTCCGACAGGATCGGAAAGTCCTTGCGGATCTGTGCAAGCGTTTTGGAGCCGATCCTTATGGAATCATTGCGTGATGTTCCTTCTTCCGCCTTTTGCGTATCAGGTGCATCCCCGCTTAAGGACGTCGGAACGTCAATGGCCCGGTCACTTTCCTGCGCCTGTGATTTTGACTGCACGCGCGGAGAATAGGAAGGAACCGGCTCTGCTGCCCCGTAGGAAAACGGATGCTCCCAATCGAAAGCATCTCCCGTCTGCGGGATAGCCCCCGGTACTGCGTTCACACTTTCCGGAACAATCCCCGATACGACAGGTGTCCCAACGGCAGCGCTCTCCGAAGCCGGCGCCTGCGCCGGAACAGTCTCGGGTACGGCCGTATCCGCCAGATCCGGGAACCACGCATTTGCCAGCACCGTCAGTTCATCGGCACCGGGCAGTCCCAGCGCCTCTTCGGTTACGGCATACGGATTAGTCGTAGTCATAGTATTCACCCACTTCCACATCTTCCAGAACCGCTATCGCATCATCAGCCAAAATCGCTGCCGAGCAGTACAGTGACAGAAGATAGGAAGCAACACCCTTGTCATCGATCCCACGGAAGCGTACCGAAAGGCCTCTGGAATGTTCGTTCTTCAGTCCTGCCTGGAACAGTCCGATGACGCCGCGTTTTGCCTCACCCGTACGGATCAGCAGGATGTTTGTCTTGCCGCTCTCGGATGTGGGATTCTTAAGGCCGTCCACCAGCAGTTTGTCTGTCGGAACGATCGGGATCCCTCTCCAGGTTAAGAAGGTTCCGCCGGCGATATTCACAACTACAGGCGGCACGCCTCTCTTTGTGCATTCTCTCTCAAATGCCGCAATGGCTCTGGGATGCGCTAAGAAGAACGAAGGCTCTTTCCATACCTTGGAGATCAGTTCATCCAGATCATCCGGTGTGGGTGCGCCGTTTCTGGTCTGGATCCGCTGGGAATCCGCAATGTTTTTCAAAAGGCCGTAATCATCGTTGTTGATGAGCTGGCTTTCCTGACGTTCCCTTAAGGATTCGATCGCTAACCCCAGCTGCTCCTGTACCTGATCATAAGGTGCGCTGTACACGTCTTCGATCGCCGTGTTGACGTTGATGATCGTGGAAATGGAGTTGAGCACATACTCTCTGGGCTCGGTCTCATACTGTACAAAACCATCCGGAATGATATCCGATTTCTTGGTCTGTGAGCAGAGCACATCAAGCGGTGTCTCGCCCTCAACAACCTTGTTCACGCGAAAGATACCGGTCTCAAGGCCCTTGAACTCTAAGAATTTTGTGAGCCACTTCGGTGTCAGTGCGCCGTACTGCGGTTTGGTCTTGGTGACGTTTGCGAGATTATACGCGGCCTTTGCGCCAAGTGCGTTGATCTCCGTGTTTTTTACTTCCGTTTCTTTTGCCATTTTTCATGGTCCTCCTTTTTGGTTTTGTTTATAATCTGCCTCCCTCATTAGAGAAGATGATATCCTTCATCGCATCAACTCCCCCTTTAAGGTTGAACATGGGTCCCTGATAACCTGCCTCGCGAAGGGTATTGATCGCGAGAATACTTCGCTTTCCTTCCTTACAGATAAATACCGTATCCTGCTCGGGATTCAGTTCTTTCTGCCTTCTTGCGAGCTGTCCGATCGGAATCGCGATCGCTCCCGGGAAGTGCAGGATCGCTCTCTCATGCGGTTCCCTGACATCGATGATCGTGATGGCATCGCCGTCCTCGATCCGTTTTGCCAGTTCCTCCGGCGTAAAGCCTTCCACCGGCTGCTCCGTCTCATCCGTCTTCAGGCCGCAGAATTCTTCATAGTCAAAATCGGTGATCTCCGTGATCGTAGGATTGCTCCCGCATAACAGGCAGTTGTCATCTTTCCGGATCGTATAAATATCCGATTTAAGCCCCAGGGAATCCACACGCAACAGCTTTCCGCTCAGGTGCTCCCCGATCCCCATGATCAGTTTCAGCGCTTCATTTGCCTGGATGCTGCCAACGATTCCTGCCAGCGGACTGATCGTTCCGCCCTCGGCACAAGTCGGTACCAGTCCGGGCGCCGGCGGTTCCGGGAAAAGGCACCTTAAGCACGGCCCTCCCTGATAATTCAGCACGCTGACCATTCCTTCAAATTGATAGATGGCGCCGAAGATCAGCGGGATCCCGCTTAATACGCAGGCATCATTGATCAGATATCTGGCCTGGTAATTGTCGGTACAATCGATCACCAGATCAAAGCCTTCGATCAGGGAAAGTGCATTGTCCGCATCCAGTTTCACATTCTCGTCAATGACTTCGATCGCACGGTCAATGTTGCGGATCGTATCCCTTGCGGATGCCACCTTGGGACGCTTCACATCCCGCGATCCGTGGATCACCTGACTTTGCAGGTTTCCAAGTGTCACGGTGTCAAAATCAACCACCTTGATCGTTCTGACGCCTGCTGCCGCAAGATACTGGATGACCGGCGATCCCAGCGCGCCTGCACCGATCACGGCCACCCTGGCTGCACGGATCCGCTTCTGTCCTTTGACGCCGATCTCTCTGAGCAGAAGATGTTTATTAAATCGTTCCACCTCATTGTCATCAAGACTGACTTCTTTTCTGCGTTCATCCGGGATCAGCGGTTCCTCTCCGGACCCGCCGGCGATCAGGGGCAGGAGAAGGATTTCCGTTTCTTTGTCAAGCGGCTCCTTATGGTGGATCTGCTCCGTCAGATCTTTTTGCCCTGCAAAGATCCTGATGAAACTACGAAGTTTTCCGTTTTCGTCATACAGACCGCGCTTTGCGTCCGGATAAGTTTTGACCAGTCCGTTTAAAATCTCTTCGATCGTATTTCCTTCAATTTCCGCTTCTGCATTCCTTTCAAAAAACGATTTCAAGGTTGCGGATATCACTACTCTCATTGTTATCTCCTCTTCTGATCCACGCTTTCATTTCCGCGCATTCGCCATGCATGGCCGATACGATCAGATAAACCGTTTCCGGGATCATTTCCCGAAGATCTTCTGCGGAAGCCAAAGCAGGATGATCCGGATGGGAATGGTAAAAACCGATCAACTCCAATCCCTGTTTTGCGTAAGACGCTTCCGCATGATGTATTTCCAACGGATCCATCCGGTAATGGTACCCGCTCTTACTTTCTGTGCATTGATTTTGCATCCTGCAGGCACATACTGTTTCAGCGCTGCCATCTTCTGCAAGCGATCCGAACAGAAGGCCGCAGCACTCTGTGGGATACATCTTTTTTGCATGTTCTTTGATCTCTTTCCTGATCCCCTCAGGCAAACGCAAACGCACGATACTCATTTTCATTCTCTGCTGCTTTTGACCGCCTGCAGGAAATCCGCGATCAGATCTTCGCTGTTCTCGATCCCGACACTCACCCGGATCGTATCCTCATACACTCCGGCCGCTTCCATTTCTTCCCTGCCGGATCGCAGATACAGTGTGGATGCCGGGTGGATCACAAGTGTCCTTAAGTCGCCGATGTTGCTTGCGATCATTGCATACTGCAGTGCATTGATGATCGCAAACGCCCGTTTTTTCGAACCGGCCCGGAAGGTTAAGATCCCGCCGCCAAGTCCCCCAAGCTGCTTCTTTACCGCCGCATGATACGGATGGGTGGACAATGTCAGGTAATTGACCGTTAAGTCAGCTTCTTTGGCCAGCGCATGCGCAAGTGCATCCGCGTTTTTACAGATCCGGTCCATTCTTAATCCCAGTGTATCCGCGCCGATATAAGAAAGGTAGGCGTTCATCGGCGCCATACAGCCGCCGAGATTTTCCCAAAGATCCGTACGCAGCCGCAGCAAAAATGCCATCTTCCCGTATTTTAAGAATTCCGACAGCGCGGTATGCTTCTGGAAATCCCAGACAAACTGTCCGCCGTCCACAATGATCCCGCCAATCGAATTTCCGCCGCCGTTGATGTACTTCGAAGTGGAATGGATCACCACATCCGCCCCAAGCCGCAGCGGTGTGACCAGATACGGGGTCGCCGTCGTGGAATCAACAAAGAGCGGAATGCCCGCTTTGTGCGCCGCTTCTGATGCTTCCGCGATATTTAAAACCGTGAGAGACGGATTACTGATCACTTCGCCGAACACGACTTTTGTTTTCTCCGTAACCAGTTCGCTGATCGTCTTTTCATCCAGCACATCCGCAAACACCGTATGGATCCCGAGTTTCTCAAGGTCGTGCAAAAGATCGATCGTTCCGCCGTATAATCCCTTTCCGGCGATGATCTCATCCCCGCTCTCACAGACTGCAAGCAGGGCCGCCGATATGGCGGACATGCCGCTGCTGCAGCTGATCGCTCCGATCCCGCCTTCTAAGGCGTTGATCTTCTGCTCAAATGCGGAAAGCGTCGGGTTGCCGATCCGTGTATAGGCATAGCCCATACTTTTGTGCGCAAACACCTTCTCGAGTTCTTCCATGTTCTCGTACTGAAAAGCACTCACCTGCGAGATCGGCGGCAGGATCTCCCTTTGTCCGTATCCGTTTTTTGTTGCTCCATGCAGAAGTTTCGTGTTGAATTTCATGATTTTTACCTATATGACATACAGATCCCAGTTTTCTTCCGTCTGGTTGCGGCACTGCTGCGCAAAATCACTCATCTTTGTTTCTTTCACATACCGGTTCAGGTTGCTGTTGATCTTCTCCCAGAAGCAGTCGTTGATGACAGCGCCCAGCCCATCCGGATCATCTTTCTTATCCATCCTTGCAAGGATGTTCTGATCCAGGGCGTTGAGCACATCGGAAAGTGCGATCTGGTCCGGCGGACATGTCAGGACATAGCCGCCCCGCAGTCCTTTCTGTGCGCGGATAAATCCTGCCTGCCTTAAGTGCAGCAGGATCTGTTCGAGATACTTGTGCGAAATATGTTGTCTTTTTGAAATGTCCGGCGCCGATACACTCTCCCCGTTCTCGCTGTGCAGCACGATATCCGTTAGGGCGATCAGCCCATATTCTACTCTGGTTGAAACTCTCATTTTGCAGATCCTTTCCGATAAAATCATCTTTCAGATAGAAAATGTTGAAGCCACTATAACACTATTAACCTACTATGTCAATAGGTGTTTTGATTTTGCCGGACAATTTACCTACCTGGCGTTCCATTCTCTTGATTTAGTAGGTATGTCGTCAAAATCAAAAAAACCTACCAATAAGATAATCTCTTCTCATTGGTAGGTGTCGCCATTTAAAGATTCTATCCGGTTCTATCAAAATCCATCATCGATTTAATCAGGATTCTTTCTTCCGGCTCTCGTAGTCGTCGATCGCGGACTTGATCGCCTCTTCCGCAAGGACGGAACAGTGCATCTTGTATGCCGGCAGGCCATCCAGGGCTTCCGCCACCGCCGCGTTGGTCAGCTGCATCGCTTCCGTAAGCGGTTTCCCGTTGATCAGTTCCGTTGCCATCGAGCTGGATGCGATCGCGCTGCCGCAGCCGAAGGTTTCAAACTTCACATCCTCAATAACCTCGTCCTCATTGATCTTTAAATACATCTTCATGATGTCGCCGCATTTCGCGTTTCCGACTTCACCGATGCCGTTCGCATCCTCGATCACGCCGACGTTTCTCGGATTTCTGAAGTGCTCCATTACTTTCTCACTGTATAATGCCATTGTTATTCCTCCTATAAAATAAACGGTGTCTTTCCTGCTTTTAAGTCTCTCCACACCGGGGAGAATCCGCGAAGATAATTAACCACCTCTGTAACGGAATCGATCAGATAATCAACTTCTTCCTCCGTAATGTCCTCGCCAAGTGTGAGCCTGAGCGACCCGTGCGCCACATCATGCACTCTGCCGATCGCCAGCAGCACATGGCTCGGATCAAGCGAACCGGAGGTACACGCGCTTCCTGAAGATGCGCAGATCCCTTTGTCATCCAGCAGCAGCAACAGCGATTCCCCCTCGATCCCTTCGAAGCAGAAGTTGACGTTTCCCGGAAGACGTTTTTTTGCATCTCCGTTCAGTGCGCTGTGCTCGATCTTTGCAAGACCTTCGATCAGGCGGTCGCGAAGCTTCGCCTGCTTTGCCGTATTCTCCTGCATGCCGTCAGCGGCTTCCTTAAGGGCTGCAGCCATCGCAACGATCGCCGGCACGTTTTCCGTACCCGCTCTCTTTCCTCTCTCCTGCGCGCCGCCCTCGATCAGATTGGAAAGTTTGATCCCTTTCTTTACATATAAGAAACCGCAGCCTTTCGGTCCATGGAATTTGTGTCCCGAAGCAGAGAGCATGTCGATGTTATCCGCTTTCACATCGATCGGAAGATGTCCGATCGCCTGCACGGCATCCGTATGGAACAGAACATCTTTCTTTCTGCAGATTTCCCCGATCTCGCGGATCGACTGGATCGTTCCGATCTCGTTGTTGGCAAACATGATCGTAACAAGTGCCGTATCTTCGCGTATTGCCGCCTCAACCTCCTCCGGCCTTACAAGTCCGTCTTCATGCACGTCAAGAAGGGTTATC
>JAEEGL010428199.1_pt1 | contig 14902 bp, 9 predicted proteins | sample 9134231 | NCBI WGS metagenome assembly JAEEGL01 (sample SAMN16246548, study PRJNA631951) | gut metagenome | biome: gut microbiome; feature: rumen; material: fiber-attached | host: Bos | place: Iran: Karaj | collected 2018-10
CCTTTTTCACCACCGCTATCTTGCTTTTTCTTTAGTATAGCACTTTTCTCGGCGGCTGTAAATTGACAGAATCACAGTTTTTTGACTCTGTACTTTTTGCTTTCAACTTTGTGGATTCTTCAGGGGAACTGAACAGTTACGGCTGCCATTGTATTTCCGGAAGTGTTCAGCATGATCATGCCCGGACGGATATAACGTGAATACTGCCCGAAACAGTAGTATTTTTTGGAGAGCACGATCGTGTCCTTATCGTGATCTGCTACGGCAGTTCCCCAGAAACCTGCATTCATATTCAGCATACCGCCGTCTTTTTTGCCGTTGTATCCTGCTGCACAGACATGGCTGTCGATAACCTGCCAGAGAATCCATGCTGATGCGTTCATACCGTTGCAGTCTGCTGTGATGCGTTCGGAAAGCCACAGTCCGGGCGCCATTGCTCCTGCATTCTGACCGGCTTCGCCTTTTCCGTCAACTTCACTCATCCAGAGATTCTTGCCCTCTGCAATCGCAAGATTTTTCAGTTCTGTGCGTTTGCTGCCCCAGTATGTGTGCGTGTCAATGCGGGAGATCGCTTTTTTCGCATCATCGGAAAGTGCCTTGTAGGCGTCGATCTGCACATCAATCGCTGTTTCATCCGTGCCGCAGATGATGACATCTTCCAAACCGCGCTTTGCCATAGATTTTTGCAGCTCGGTGATGATCGTGCTTTCGGACCGGCCTGTATCAAAGTGACAGCCTTCCTGCTTGGCGCTGAATGCGCCCCAGTAGTTTGTATACGGTTCGTTCATCGCCTCAACGGACTGTACCTTGATGCCCCAGTCTTCCTGATAATGCTTGCAGACCTCTGCGAGATATTCCGCGAAATCGTCATAGCAATCGTCTTTCAGATTGTTCTGACCGGCATCTCTGTTTCCGGTCGAGCAGCCGCTCTTGCACATCCAGTACGGCGGCGAATTGGAGAACATTTCAACGATCGCATCGTCGCCCGCAGCTTCCACGCAGCGTTTCAGCACATTCCGCTGGTTGGCGTCTGCGGTCCAGTCATAGGTGACCTGCCCGTTCTGAAATTTCGTGTATCCGGGCATATTGGAGTCCGTTCGGTTGATGTGGTTGTGCGAGGGATCATCGCCGCCACCGATATTGAAGCGTGCGATATTCAGCCGCAAACCGTTCTCGCCGAAGAATGTGTCAGCGCATTGCTGTGCAAGCGAATCGGAATAACCGACGCGGTTTGCCCACCAGCAAAGTGATGTTCCCCAGCCTTCAAATACACCGTTGTTGATCGCATAAGGATCGTCAGGCGAGATAACGACTGTCTGAACTGCCTGTGCAGTCAGCGGATTGATCCCGGTTGCTGTCAAGGCGATACATACAGCCATGACAACTGAAATGTGCTTTTTCCCCTTAAACATAAAAACAGCCCTTTCCCAGATATTGAACCGAACCATTTTGTACGGACAGTACAAAAGCGCCCCTATGGCAAAATGAATTAAGCACTGAACTGGCTCCGCAATTCAAGCGGAGTCAGTTTTGTATTCAGTTGAATGCGCTGATGATTATAGAAATGAATGTAGTCATCAATCAGCCGACGAGCTTCGGCAAAGGTTTTGATCTTTGTCCTGTTAATGCACTCTGTTTTGAGTATAGAGAAAAAGTTCTCAGCCAAAGCATTGTCATATGGGTTTCCGCGTCTTGACATTGACGGCGTAATGTGGTATGATTGAGTCAGGTTAAAGTACGCTTGGGAAGTATACTGAAAACCTTGGTCACTGTGGAGCTGCAACTCCGCAGTGACTTTCTCATTTCTCTTTGCTGCTCTAATCGTATTCAGTACTAGATTGATATTTTGTACTGTAGAAGTTTTATAAGCAACGATACTGCGATCGAAAAGGTCACGGATTACCGAAAGGTACAGAAATCCTTGGCTGGTTGGAATGTAGGAGATATCTGTGACCCACTTCTGATTCGGTCTGCCTGCATGAAAATTTCTGTTTAAGAGATTCTCGTAGCGATGTAATGCCTGACTGTAATTGCAGTATCTTCTTCGCCTGACGACAGACAGCAGACTATATTTCTGCATCACTCGTAGAATTGTCTTGAGATTATGATGGATACCTCTGCGTTCCAGCCAGATACCAACACGGCGATATCCGTAAGTTTGCTTTGTTTGCAGCTGACATTCACGGATCAACTCTGACAATTCAAGATCCTTTGCAGGCTTGTCCATGCGCTTTACGAAATCATAGTATCCGCTGCGGGAAATTTTGAAAAAACTGCACATCTTGCTGATACTGTATTTTTCCTTATGCCGATAGATAACCAGATATTTGACTGCCGGTCTCACTTCCTTTCTGTAAGCGATAGAAAATCCCGCATCAGCTCATTTTCCATTTCAAGTTCTTTGATTCGTTTCTCTTTTCGGACAAGGATATATCGCAATTCAGAGAGCTTGTCTGTTTCAGGGGTTAGCGTTCGGCTGGCAGGACGTCCTCGCTTTTGCATTGGTATCCCAGATGCACCCTTTCGTTTGTTGCGGTTCAGACGAGTGATAAAATTATGTATTTGCTCCTTCGTGAATCCTAAACGCGCACCTATTTCTTTACGAGTATATCCTTGCTTTTTTAGCTCAAGAATTTCTTTTTCATATTCTTTGATGTGCTGATATGTTCGTCCCATTGCAAAGCACCTCCTATGGTTTCTATTATACCATAGGAGGTGCTTTTTTGTCACTGTCCGTTTTTACTGGTTCGGTTCAATATTGCGAATGGCTTTTCTTTTTTACCATCCATTGCTATTATAGCACGTTGGCTTGGAAATGTCAACAACAATCATATCACAGCAAACATAAAACATAGCATTTTATACATAACGAATTGAGAAGATTAAAAGCTGATCACATTATTCAAAATCGGATTTCGGTTGTATGCGATTCCGGCACGCGTGCACACCAACGTGATGCTGTTCCAGAAAGAAGGCCGCTCATTTGATGTGTTGGTTATAAAGGAAGAACGCAGTGAGCGCGAATGAGAAATGTTTGTGCCTGTCAATGCCGGGCATTTCGCTGCTTGCCGAGGCTGATAAAAAGTGGATTCCGTCTTTTAACAAGAATTGAAGTGAGATCGTGAATGCCTGGTGCTGAGGGATACAAAATTCAATTTGATTCCGGTCGTTCCCTTTTCCCATGACAGAAACCGGTTCCATAATCAGCGTTTTTACCATATTATATGCTGGCTGTCCGGCTCATCATGCGGAAAAGCGTAGCACACCGAACAAATTTGACTGGCAAAAAAGACAGCATTGTTGTTGAAACGGTACAACACATAAAAAATACAGGACTCTTTGAAAAGCTCTTGCAATCCTGCAAAAAAAGTGTTATAATATAAAAAACTGTATTTCTTATCGTTTTATGTATTATATAATATTGTGCTCGGATTTTACAAAGCGGATTATCAGGCCACAGAAGTATGCAGAAGCGGCTGCATCTTACAACATGATCATACTGATGAATGAGCCGGGACATTCCGCTGCGGTATCCGGAGTGGGAGTGCTGAACATGGATAACCCGAATCAACCCGCTGTTGTGGATCCGGTACCTGCTACTGAAAAGCAGACGAATGCCCCGAAAAAGCCTAAAAAAAAACGCACGGCCGCTTATTATGCGGGGAGGTTTTTCCTCAAGCTCGTCATTACGGCGGCGGTTCTCTGGATCCTGCTGACGTTTGTTGCCGGCGTTTTCATCTGTCACACAAACAGCGCTTACCCGTCGATCAAGGACGGCGATTTCTGCCTGACATGGCGTCTTGCAAAGCCTGAGCAGGGGACCATGATCGCCTACCGGCATGACGGTGAGCTTCGTTTCGGTCGTGTCATCGCGTTCGGCGGAGACAAGGTCAGCATCTTCACAGATTTCATCACCGTGAATGATTACGGTATTTCCGATGAGACAGTTTATCCCACCTCGCCGGAGGGATCAGCTGTCAATTACCCTTATATTGTTCCGGATAACTGCGTGTTCGTTCTGAACGACTACCGCAGCGACCTTTCTGACAGCAGGACCTTCGGCGGCATTCCGTCCGGGGAGCTTCGGGGCGCTGTTGTGTTCACGATGCGGATGCGCGGCATATAAAGTTTGAATTCAAAATATTTAAGGAGGACTCTCGTATGAAAATGAAGAAAATCTTGGCTGCGGCTGTTTCACTCAGTCTGGTTGCAGCTGCACTTGCGGTCGCTCCTTTGCAGGCGGCAGCGGCAGGAACAGGCTATACTTCCGGACTGACCTCAGCAACGGACGGTACAAACCCTGTCAGCATCAATACGACCACTTTCGATAAGTATCTCGTCATGGATGTGGATGCAAATGTTCCGAATGCGGCATTTGATTTCTCCATTGACAAGTATGACAGCACAAAGGATCCGAAGGCTGTCCTTGTCGAAGCGGCAGACGGCAATCTTGCTGTCATAAATGGTGTGACTGCACAAAGCAGCGGAACACTGGACTTCAAGGCAAACGATGCTGCGAACACCGGTTCTGCAGCTGCCGGAGAGGTCAAATTTGTGACGAATGATACAACTGTTACAGAAGGTGCAGCCGATGCAGACTCTGCTGTTGACTGGCAGGATTCTGCTTCCGGAAATGAGAAGTATGCAAAGAAAACACTGACACTTGATTTCAGCGGCGTGCAGTTTACCGAGCCGGGTGTTTACCGTTATCTGATCACGGAAACCGGAACAAATCAGGGCATTACCAATGACACCGGCGTAACCGGCGCAAACAATACATACAGAACACTGGATGTATATGTTCAGGATTATGCCGATTACTATGCCAATCTTTCCGAAAAGACCGGCTATACAGAGCCGAGCGGAAAAGAGCTTTTCATCGCAGGCTATGTTCTTTACGAAGGCAAGCACGATGCTGCGCCTTCTGCAACCGAAACGTCCGCGGCACCGAAGAGCACAAGCTACACAAACGCTTATGCATCCTATGACCTGACCTTCAGCAAGGAGGTCACAGGCAACCAGGGCTCCAAGGACAAGTATTTCGCGTTCACGGTCGGGATCGAGGGGGCTGTTGCAGGCACTGTCTATGAGGTTTCTTACGCAGACGACAGCAATGCAAACACCACGGACGGCAATGCGGACGCATCCATTTCTGCAAATCCGAATGCTGCAACGACCTGCATCACCTCGGATGTGACACAGCCCGCTGCGCTGACTGTCGGAGAGGACGGCACCGTTTCTCAGGTGTTCTATCTCCAGCACGGCCAGAAGATCGTGATCAGAGGGCTTGCAGAGGGTACACAGTACACGATCACCGAGGCACCGGAGGATTACACCCCGACCGCTGTGATAAGCGGTGATACCAAGACCGGCGACGCAGCCGACGACGGCACCGCGATCACACTGGCTGATAACGCAATGAGCGATGATTACATTCAGAATGATACTGTGATCGACTTCACGAACAACCGTCAGGGCGTCATCCCGACCGGAGTGCTTTCGACTCTGGCAGGCTCGCTCTGCATCGCAGCGATCGGCATTGCAGGTATCGCAGGCGGCACGATCTACATGAAAAAGAAAAAGTCCAAGGACGATGAGGAAGAATAATCACCTTGCTGAAATTCTGGAAATGGCTGAATGAGCTGTACGGCTGGCTGGTGATTGCCGTGTTCGGCTTCGTCATGCTGATCGGCGTCTGGCAGATATACGATAACTATTATCTGTTTCATCACACGCTGGATCACAGTGTACTGAAATACAAGCCGGATCCGACACATACCGCTGCCGAGGCAGAGGAATCTCCGATCACCGATGAAATGGTCGCATGGCTGACTCTGGACGGTACGCATATTGATTATCCTGTGATGCAGGGAAAGGACAATGTTCGGTTTCTGAATACAGATCCGTTCGGACAGTATTCCCTGACCGGCAGTATTTTCCTTGACAGCAGATGCACGCCGGATCTTTCAGACAGCTATTCCGTGGTTTACGGTCATCACATGGATCATGGCAGAATGTTCGGCGCACTGGACAAGTTTCTGGATGAATCCTATCTGAAACAGCATACCTCCGGTACGCTCATGATCGGCAGAAATGCCGAAAAGGTCTGTGATCTGGAGGTATTCGCTTCGATGCGCGTCAGCGCAAAGGAATCAATCGTATTCGATATGGATCAGGAGAACATACGCCGGTTCATACACGATCATGCTGCTGTTCTGACGGCTGAGAAGGAGGATCGTTTACTCGGATTATCAACATGCACCGATGCAAATTCAGTGACACGAGTAATCGTATTTTGCTATATTATTGGATAGTATTCCGCAGTGAGGAGGGTTGGCATATGAAAGCAAGTCAGATCACAGCATCTGTTTTTGTCAAGTGCCTGCTCTCCTTATCTTTATTTGCTCCGGGCACGCTCAGGGCGCTGGCATATCAACCGCTGAAAGCGGAAATTCCTGTATTCTGCCGGGAGGTCACAGGCACTGATATACAGAATTATCAGATCACGGTCAAGCCCGAAACCGAACAGACACCGGCTCCGGTTTCCGGTACGCTTACCGTTTCCGAAAACAGTTCCGGCAAATTTGAAATTGAAATCACGGAGCCCGGCACTTACCGGTATACGATCTCTGAAACCGCAGGCGGCGATTCCGGCATCACCTATGATGACAGCGTGTATGAGGTGACACTGTTCGTTGAAAACGGCGAGGCAGACACGCTTGTCTGCGCCGTGACCGCAAATCTTGCGGGAAAGGCGGAAAAGGCTGATCTGATCAGCTTCTGCAACATCGGGGAGGAACTTCCGGTTACCGTCACAACGACCGAAACGGCAACCACGGAGAGCACAACTGAGCCGGTTACTGCGTTCGCGGCAACGACCGCCGGTACGCTGTCCCCGAATCCGGCCGCCAACATTATCCAAAACATCAAGACCGGAGACAGCTTTCCGGTCCGCACGCTTTGTCTGGGCATTTTTGCGGCAATGACCGCAGCCCTTTCCGCTGTCCTTTTCAGGCGCAAAAATACGGAAAAGGAGGGAGGACAATGAGCAACAGCATCTTCCGGAGGCTGATCGCCGCTGTTTCTTCCGCAGCATTGCTCATGTCTGCGGCCGGCGATCCGGCTGTCCTCCCCATGTTTGCGGCAAACGCATCCGACCAGAAGGATCTCTGTCAGACAACGCTCTCCCTGTTCCCGAACGGTGAGTCATCCGAAACGGTTGTCACGCTCGACGGCCTGATGCCGCAGGGCGCTACCGCGGAGGCTGTCGATGTGACAGCGGATTATACGGCCGATGTCTATACAAACGAACGCAATGCAGCCTATACGGAGGCACAGGAGGTTTCCCTGCTGGCTGCCTATGATATCACGATCTCGGACGGCAAAAAGGAATATCAGCCCGACGAAAGCAGCCCGATCACCGTCACGATCAGCCATGCGCAGATCACGGCGGCTTCCTCCATTCAGATCTGGCATATCCTTGACGACAGCAGCCGCGAGCAGATCACTGAGTTTACACTGCTTGACGGCGCGGTCAGCTTCTCTGCGGAAGGCTTCTCGATCTATGAGATCGTGGAGGTCAGCGAGCCGGAAGAGATCATTCTGACAAATGCACAAACCCTTTCCGATCTGGACGGCAATCCGTTTTATATGTCGATCCTGAAATCCGGCACCGGCTCATACTGGTTCATGAACTATATCAACGGAGATACACCGCCTTCGATCGCAAAAACGCTCAATCAGAACAGTGCCGCAGTCTGGTACTTTGAACAGGTCGGAGAGACCGGAAATCAGTACCGGCTTTATACATATGTCGAAGGTGTAAAGACGTATGCTGCGATGACAATTCGGAATTTCAGCGGAAGGCTTCGCGGCGCAATGTCTCTGACAACAGACAGCACTGTTCCGGAAACCGTATTTGATGTGACGCTGTTCAACGGCAATTACGGCGCGTTCTATATTGCCCGCGAGGGATACGGTCTGAATCTGGTCAGCAACGGGACCGGTCCCGGATTTGCGGGCTGGAAAAATGAAACTGATGTCGGCTCCAAGGTCGTTCTGACAAATGTGCCGCAAACTGCTGATGATCCTGCAGAACTGAACGGAAAAAGCTACGGCCTGATGGTATTCCCCTCCGCGGACGGCGATTCCGTGGGTGCAGCTATGATGTCCGGTCAGGGCAGTTCGGCGGGCAGACGCAAGGCGCAGCAGGTCAATGTCAGATCGAACCCGATGACGCTCGGAGAGCTCTATGTCCCAAAGGACAGCGATATCACAATGTGGACGTTCCACAATATCTCCGGCAATCAGTACTACATCACGGCGGAGGTGGACGGCAGCACAAAATACCTGCGGCTCGCAGGCACAACGAGCAGCAATTCCCAGCTTCAGCTTGCTGACACACCGGATGCAGGCTGCGTCCTGAGCGTGACACAGGGAACGGGCGCAAATGCAGGAAAGATCCGCATTACCAACGAAAACGGTCTTGCGATCCGCCTGCACGGCGGTAGAACCGCAAACGGCTTCAACGGAAACACCCAGAACGATGCCTACGAGTGGCTGAACCTTGCCGTGCTTTCCGATATCAGGGAAGATGACTTTGTGGCGAACAGCGCGCAGAAGGTCAGCGTTTCCGATACGGAAAATGTCACAAACGGCAAGGAGGTCATTGTCTATACGAGAGTCTGGAATCCGGATAAGCCGGGATATGACTTCTATATTATTGACCAGGCAGGCAGACTGTTCCCGGCCTATGAAGTCGGTGACAATATTGAATGGTACGGCTTGCAAATCAACAACCTGCTCTGGGAATTTTCCGAGTATTATTACGAAGGCACGGATACCCCGAATTACTATTTTGATCTGCAAAATACATACTCTGACAAATACCTTGCACCGCTCTTTGATAACGGTCAGACGCTGTCATCGAGCAAGCCCGGCATCAATCTGAACGGCAGAAGGGACGGCCAGTACAGCACGACCATTCTGGCATGGGACGATAAGTATTATCAGTATGCCGGCCTGAAGGCGGATCCCGCAGCCGGCAGGCTCGTCTCCTGTCCGATGTCGCAGGCAGGCGATTTCTGCTTTGCGATCATTGAACCGGGCAGCAGCGAGCTGACAACCGTTGAAACGATCGACAACAACGATCACAACATCACGATGCGAATGATCGACTTCGGAAATATCCGAAAAATCTACGGTAATGACAGAAGCGGGACACAGTACGATGTGCTGCATGACGAGAAGGATTTCGACCGCGGAAAACGCGGCACAGATCCGTATTCCGATCTGATCAGCGCATGGCTGGAGGAGAACGGTGCAAACGCAGGCTATCCGACAGCGAACAATACCGGCAGAAGCCTTTCCGAGTTGTTCGCAGGAGCGACAAACGTCAATCATCTGTTCCTGGCAAAGACACATGATGAGAGCGGCTATTTTGAGTATGACTGCACAAACAACTTTGCGCACCTGAATGCAGACGGCAATTTCACGGTGTACGATCAGGTCGGTACGATCGAAACAAGCGCAAACAAGCTGACCTTAAAGCACGGCCAGTTCATGCCGTACAACGATCTGACGCCGGGCCTTTACTCCTCGCTGCATGCAAACGAAACGGATTCCAAAGCAAATTATCTTCCGATCGACAATCCGCGCAGAGAAAAGCCGCTGTATCAGATCCCGTATTCCGAAGCGGATTCCTTCTTCGGCATGGAACTGGAAGCCGGCTTTACGCAGACGCACAGCGGTCTCGATGCCTGGGGCAATGACATGATCTTTGAGTTCACAGGCGACGATGACTTCTGGCTCTATGTTGACGGCGTCCGCGTGATCGACCTCGGCGGCATCCACAGTGCGCTTTCCGGCTCCGTCAATTTCCGGACCGGAGAAGTCAAGGTGGATACCTATCCCGATACAAACCTGAGAGAGATCTTCACAAACACTTTCATTGAAAAATACAAGGCTGAACACGGCGGCACGGAACCATCAGCGGCCGAAATCAACACGTATCTTGCAAATTACTTTGCACCCGGCGAAAATATGTTCAAGGATTTCACTCCGCACAAGATGAAGGTCTTTTACATGGAGCGCGGCGCAGGTGCATCCAATCTGCACATGCGCTTCAACCTCAGCGCAGTCAAGCCCGGACAGGTGCTCCTGACCAAGGAGGTCACCGGTTCCAGTGACATGGACTTCGCACTTGTGGATTATCCGTTCCAGATCTGGTATAAGTTCAGTGAGGAGGAATCGGCATACCGGCTGCTGGATCCGCGTGAAAGCACCGTGACAGACAAGATCGAGGTCTATTATCCCAATTCGCAGGCCGCTGTCAAGTTCCAGCCGGTCTACAATGCCCCTGACACCGGACAAAGCTATGATAACGTATTCTTCCTCAGTGCCGGCGAGAGTGCTTATATCGACTTTCCTGATAATATCTATTCGTATTATATCAAGGAATGCAGCATCAATACCGAGGTCTATGATTACGTCAAATGCAACGGTGATACACTTGAAGGCACAGAAACTTCCGTACAGTCGTCCCGCCGGGATTATATCTGCGGACCGGCCATGGTGGATGAGCGTCCTGCCGTGACATATGAAAATCATGTCGATCCGAGCAAATTCCGCACATGGGATATTACCAAGCGGCTGTATGACTATGCCGGGAACGAGATCCGGGATGACGACAAAACGACCTTCGATTACAGAGTTCATCTGGACTCCGAGGATACACCATACAGTGAGCTCCGGTATGCGCATATGCACAAGTACAGAGTCAAGACGCCGGATGGCTATTACTGCAAATGGGATCCCGTAACCGAAAGCTTTGTTTCGACCGGACAAAGAGACCCTGAGCTGCTGAATGAAGCGGATACTGTATTCTATACCTCCCCGAACGGTCTCATTTCCAAGATCCCAGCATGGTATACAGTCGAACTGCTGAATCTGCCGGTCGGCACCAGATTCAAGGTAGAGGAAATAGAACGCGAAACACCGCTCGGCTATCATCTCTGGAAATATGACAGCGACAAAAGCACATACATTTCCGTTGACGCGGCAACTCATAATATGGGAACAGTCAGAAACAACGAATCGCCGCAGACACGGGTGGACAATAAGCGCGGCTTCGGCATCGAAGCAAAGAAGGTATGGACGGACAACAGCTCGGTGAGCAGTCGCGATCCGGTTTTCATCGCGGTGTATCTCAACAACACGGAGGCGATGATCGGTGATGTCAGACAGCTTGCATATCCGGCCGAATCCGTCAGCTGGTTCTTTGAATCGCTGGAAAACGGAAAAACCTTTGCGGATTATGTCGTGCGTGAGGTCAGACTGACCGGTGCCGCTTTTGACAGCAACGGCGATCTGACGCATTATGACAGCGCCGAACCGGTCGGAGAAGGCCAAGCGCTGACGGTCGCAGCCACTCCGAAGGGCTCCGATATGCCGGAAGAGATCGCTTATACCGCATCGTATACAACAGGCGTCCCGACCGGCAAAGCCACCGGTGTTGCGAATACCAGAAAGGACACCGTTACCAACCAGCGGAACAGCGGCATCAAGCTGATGCTCGGCGAGTGGAACGGCACGGCGGAAAACAGGACCGTTGAGACCCCGCTCGCAGGCGGAACCTTTACGCTGACTCTGGAAAAGGAAAACGGTGATGTGGTCGATTACGGTGAATTTGTCTCCGACAGCACCGGCCTGATCACGTTGCTTTACAGCTATCCGTTGGGTGCGCAAAATGTCTATACGCTGACTGAAACGCACGCGCCGGCAGGATACATCGGCCCCTCGCAGCCAGTGAAATTCTATATCACGGAAGAAGACGGACAAAAGCAGATCTACTTCATTCAGCCCGCTGCACCGGACGGCTGGCATAACGCAGGCCCGGGCACCGGCAATATCGACGGGATCATCAATATCTACAACAAACAGTACACCCTGGAAGCGATCAAGTATGACGCGCGGACAAACAATCCACTGCCCGGCGCACAATTCGCGCTGTATAAAGGCATCGTAAACGGAACCGGCTACATCAAGGATTATATCCCTATGGAGGGCTATGATACCGATGTACTGATCTCCGGTGAAAACGGTGTCATTCCGCTGATCGACAACACGCTTCCGGCAGGCAGATATTACCTGACTGAGAAGCAGGCACCGCAGAACTTTGCCGGAATCGGCGAGGATCTCGTGTTTGATATCACGGCAGAGGGCGAAGTCGTACTAGTCAGTGCACCGGCCTCCGTGAGACTTCTCACCAACAACGAAACGGAAGGGCTCACAAAATACTGCTTCAAGATCAACAACTCCAGAGCGGCTGATCCGAATGCAGACCTGACTGTTACCAAGATCGTGACCGGTTCGTTCGGAAACAAGGCGAAGGATTTCACCTTTACCCTGACCGTTGACGGCGCAGGCGCGGAGGACACATTTGCATGGAGCAAAAGCGGCGAGAGCCAGACCGCTTTGCAGTCCGGCGGAACCTTTACCATGCAGCATAATGATATTGTTGTCATTTCGCTGCCGAAGGATACGGAAATCACACTCGCGGAGGACAATGAAAACTATCTAACCACATTCCGTTTCAGCGACGGCGAAGCAGAGGAATGTGCCTCCAGACAGTTTGTTCTGACCGGACCAGCCGACCTGACGGTAACGAATACACGCTCCGGCATCATCCCGACCGGAATTGCCGGCTCGGCTGTCGTCTCGGTCCTGCTGTTCATCATTCCGCTGCTTCCGATCACATGCATACTTTACAACAGAAAGCGAAGAAGATACAAGCCGTTTTGACCGCCTATATTGAGGCGAAAAACAGAAAATGAGCCCGCCCAAACGGCGGGCTCAGCTTGTAAATAAAGTGTCTCTGCGATGCATTTAGAATGGGGCTCCACCCCCATTTTCGATCCGTCGGAAACACTTTCAGAGCAATCGTGATGGCTGTCATAGAATCACAATCCATAAACGCGTTCACACCGCTGCTTGTCACACTGTCCGGAATGGAAACAGACATCAGCTGCGGACAGCTTGAAAATGTGTAATTTCCGATTTCTGTAATGCCATTTTCAATTACAACCTCTTTGATGCTTTTTGCGTACTGATCCCAGTTGGAACCGGGATCAGAATAAACGTCAATCGCGCCGGTTCCGGTGATCGTGAGTTTGCCGCTGCTGTCCAGTGTCCATGCTGCATGTTCGCCGCATTTGCCTTCGCCCGTTCCTGTAAGATATGCACTTGCCGTCAGGACGTTTTCCGGTATCAGCGGCAGCGCAGAGATATTTCCCCCGACTGCAAAGCGTGGAAAAAAGCCAGGCGCAGAGCGTACTGTATAACCGTTTCTTTTTCATGGAAATACCTCCTTTTCAGTTGCTGCTGTCAGAATAACAGGACAGCTTTTTCGGATTGTCTTTGTTCGGCAGCGCAGAGGCTGAAAGCCGAACGAGTGCATATATGCTGTCAGATTGCTGCCTGCAATCTGTGCATATTCTTCTGATGCAGCGGGAACCGTCAGTCCAGTGTGACACCCCAACCGCCCGCGAGGTATCTGCGCAGGATCGTAACATCCTTGAGGTCGATCGAGCCGTCCTTATTGACATCGGAATTTGCTGTGTTAATCGTGACATTCCAGCCGCCTGCAAGATAACGCCGCAGCACGGTCACATCCTTCAGGTCTATGCTGCCGTCTGCATTGACATCACCGCGGCAGAGCGTTTGCAGCGGTTCCTTACTGAACACAAACTTATCTACATTCATCACATATTCCGACGATTCGTTCCGGAACACGATATACAGATCATGAATGCCCTCCGTCGGCGTGATCTCAACCGTGAACGGATAATAGATCAGCCAGTCATCCACTGTACTGCCGGTCAGCGGAACATCAATGCTGCCGATCAGCTTTCCGTCCGCGCTGTCGAGATGCAGCTCTGCCGTACCGCCCGTTGCGGAAGAAGCAGAAGAATTTGCCACCATGAAGAAGGATTCCGCGCCGCTTCCGAAATCGAGATTCTGATACACTGCATAGTTTCCGTTGCTGATATAGCCGAGCACTGTCAGATCTTCCGCCTGCTCCTGCACGGTGAGTCCGTATATCTGATCCGCAGTTTCCGCTTCGATCGTTTCAAACGCGGAACGAACGACAGGCCGGGCAGTTGTCGTGATGGCTTCTGTTGTTGTTTCTGCCGGATCTGCGGCGGCCGTGGTTACTGACGTCGTTGAAACCGCGGTCGTTGTGGGTTCTGCCGTTGTTATCGTTGTTGTGACAGAGGTCGTTTCGGGCGCTGTTGTGGTTGTAACCTGCGGCGAGTCCCCCGCCCCTTCCCATTCACAGACAAAACCGATATTATCCGTGCCGAAGAGATCGCGGAACGAATTGTCACTTTCGCCGCTTCTGTTCAGGTCATGCCAGTCAAACGGCTGTATGATCGAGCCGACCGGCTTGCGTGAGATGACCAGGCTGTCCTCATCCCCGAAGTAATTATCCGGCTGACTGCTTGCCCAGTGCGTATATTCGACCGTTTCTCCCGTGATCCATGTCAGCTCCCGGTTGCTGAGCTGTCCGCCGAGCCAGTAATGGTTTCTGCTGCCTGATGCAAGCAGGTCCTCTATCACGGCCTGTTCTTCTGCGCTTGTGACGGTCGCAAGGTGTCCGCCATGTGCCTTGCAGTAGGCATCTGCTTCATCCCATGTCATGCCAAGATCAAAGAGCTGATACCTGTGTTCCTGCGGCGAGTCCCCCGCCCCTTCCCATTCACAGACAAAGCCGATATTATCCGTGCCGAAGAGATCGCGGAACGAATTGTCACTTTCGCCGCTTCTGTTCAGGTCATGCCAGTCAAACGGCTGTATGATCGAGCCGACCGGCTTGCGTGAGATGACCAGGCTGTCCTCATCC
>JAEEGL011682815.1_pt1 | contig 14902 bp, 11 predicted proteins | sample 9134231 | NCBI WGS metagenome assembly JAEEGL01 (sample SAMN16246548, study PRJNA631951) | gut metagenome | biome: gut microbiome; feature: rumen; material: fiber-attached | host: Bos | place: Iran: Karaj | collected 2018-10
AAATGAGCTCGAGACCTACTGCGCCGGCAGCGGACGCTATGGCGAGGATTTCCCGGTGAACCCGGATATGCTGTTTCAGGCGGGCTCTGTATCGAAACCCATGTTCGCGCTGACTCTCCTGCGGTACGTGGACAAGGGGCTGATCGATCTTGACGCGGATATCTCGGGCGTGGTGCCGGAATTTGTCAAGAAGGGCCCGGTGACCTTCCCCGCATTGCTTTCCCACACGGCGGGCTACAACCTCCACGGCTTCCCCGGCTATCCCGCAAAGCACGAGCCACTTTCACTTGAAGACGTGCTGAACGGCAAGGGCAACACACCGAAACTCAGAAGGATCAAGCCCTACGGCAAGCAGCACAGCTACTCCGGCGGCGGCTACACGCTGGCCGAGCTCGCCTTCACGCGGATCACCGGAACGACGCTGCGGGAGGCATTCCAGAAGGAGGTCGCCGAGCCTCTGGGACTGAAGCGCACCGGCTTTTTCCAGCCGCTGGACGAAGAGTTGGTTTCCAACGCTGCATTCGGCGGCAGACTTGCCGGAAAGGAAGATCCCGCGCACGGTTATCACTACTATCCGGAGCATGCGGCTGCGGGCCTTTGGACGACGCCCACAGAGCTGGTCAAGATCGGTCGCGCCCTTTCCAAGAGCTACCGCGAGGGCGGCCTTCTCAAGAAGAAAACCGCAAGGCGCATGCTGACGCCGTTCATGGATAGCTACGGTCTGGGCATTCAAAGCTTCCGGGGTGATATCGGCTATCATGACGGATGGAACGAGGGCTTCCTGACGACCTGGCTATTCTCCCTGCGGGAGGATCTGTGCGTTGCCCTGATGTTCAATCGGTCCACTGACGAACTTGACTGGAAACAAACCTATATCGCCATCGAGCTGTTTCAAACTGCGGAGGAAGACCTGGCAGAGGAACCGAGCAAACGGAGCTTAAAAGCCCTGTGCGGCAAATACGAGCATCCCGATGATGCCGAGATCTGCGTAGACGAGGTCTTCATGCAAGACGGAAAGCTGTACGCAAAGTTTCTTGGCGACGACGACGAATTTACCAGTCAGCTCTATCCCATCGGGAAGAAGACCTTCGGCCGCAAGGGCGGCTTTGCCAAAATCATCTTTGGTGAAAACTGCCTGACTACCGACGGGATCACTTGCAAGAAGCTGTAAAATCAAAACAGCAGCAGAGTATCCCTGTTACGAAATTTAACGATAACCCTCATTTTGTTGAAATGGCAATCTTTTGCCATTACAGGATTGCTGTTTATCAAAAACGGCAATCCTGTTTTCATGCAGGAAAGCCTGCCGCTCTAGCGGCAGGCTTTCGCTGATATCCAGATGATTATTGATGTAACAGGAGAAGATCCCTGATGATTTCCGACGCTATCAGAAGACCTGCGGCAGCAGGGACAAATGCGTTGGAACCAGGGACTCCGCGCTTCGGATTTCCCGGACGCATTTCCGAATCCGAGCCGTCATTCTCTTCCCGGATCTGGACGGGAATCGGCTGTTCAGTAGAATAAACGACTTTGAGCCTGGAAACATTTCTTTTTTTCAGTTCATGCCGCATCACTCTGGCTAAGGGATCCACAGAGGTCTCATAAATGTCTGCAACCCTGAAAAGGGAAGGATCCATTTTGTTCCCTGCACCCATCGAAGAGATGACAGGCGTTCCTGCCTCCTGTGCCTGAAGTATCAGCTGGATTTTACCAGTGACCGTATCGATGCAGTCAACGACGTAATCAAAAACGGAAAAATCGAAGCGGGAAGAAGTCTGGGGCGTAAAAAACACCGCATGTTTGTTGATGACGATATCAGGATTGATATCCTTGCATCTGGCTTCGGCTGCGTCGACTTTCCTCTGTCCCAAAGTACTGTGCAGCGCTATAATCTGTCTGTTCAGATTGGAGAGCGCGACACGGTCGTCGTCGACAAGATCCAGCGTTCCGACACCTGACCTTGCCAATGCTTCAACTACATATCCTCCTACGCCCCCAATGCCGAAAACAGCGACCCGACATGCTGACAGGTGCTCGATGGAGCCGGTTCCGAACAGTATTTCGGATCTGGTAAATTGGGATTGCATGTTTGACCTCCGGGTGAACATTTTCTACTCCATATTGTAAGCGAGTCAGTCGCTGCCGTGAAGAGCTCGGGAGAAAACATCGCTGATTCTTTTCGAAGTGTGCACTCAGTAACCGTGTGAGAACAGGGCATGACGGTTCTATAATATCCGTGTCCTGTATCGGCAGGCAAATGCCCAATGCTTCAGCCGCGCAGAAGCCGCATGCCAACGGATACTTGGTTAGGACAATTCCCATAGAAATCAGTAGGCAGATGCAACAAATTATAACAAGTTGCACACTAAAGATTAAGAAACAGTTAATCTTGGAAAGGAACTGTGTTTTCCCCGTGCAGCTTTGCTATAATTGGGAAAACCAAACAGAATATCAATTTGTGGAGAATAATATGGAACCGAAAAAACCGAAGAAAAAAACAGGTCTGATCGTGGTCGTCTTGCTGCTGCTTCTCGCAGCCGCCGGAGGCGGCCTGTGGTATTTTCTTGGGAGAGGAACAGGAGAAGATGCGGTCTATATCATGCCGGTAAGTTCCTGTGCGGAGTTCGGAACTGGCGCTGCAAACCGTTTTTCCGGCGTTGTTGAAGCGGAACAGACTGTGGATTACAAACTGGACAGTTCGAAAACATTGCTTGAGACGCTGGTGGAAGAAGGGGATGTCGTTCATGTCGGCGACGTTCTGTTCCGTTACGATACAGATTCGATAAAATTGGAGATTTCCCAGAAAAAGCTGGATATACAGGGACTGCGCGCTCAGATCACCAGTAATAACGAGCGTATCGCTGCAACTGCTGATGATCTGGAAAAAATGTCCCTGCGCAATGAGAACCAGCAGACAGAGTACAGAATCAAGGCAGCTCAGAATGAACTCAACGCTTTGGAAGCGTCTCTGGAAAAAGCGGAAGTCGTATGTACTGTGGACGGAACCGTGAAGAGTGTCGGTGACACGATGTCCGGCAGTGATGTGTATATCTCAGTCATGAAAACCGGAGATTATGTCGTCAAGGGCAAGATCAATGAGATGAATATTTCCCAGATGCCCCAGGGCACAAAGGTCGTGATCCGCAGCAGAGTAGATGATTCTGTCTGGGACGGGTTCGTGTCCAGAGTCGATACTTCCCAGACCGCCGGTCAGGATAATGAGTATTATTATGGTCCTGACAGCGGGAATCAGAGTTCAAAGTATTATTTCTTTGTTGAGCTATCCAATAGTAAAGGACTATTCCTCGGACAGCACGTGATCATCGAACCGGTTGACGGGAGCGGAAAGACAGGGCTCTGGTTGTATGAAGGATACGTCGGAGATGCCGGGTCCGAAAATGCATATGTCTGGACTGATAACAACGGAAAACTGAAAAAACAGCCTGTCAAGCTCGGTGAATATGACGAGGAAATCGGCAGCTGGGAGATCCTGGAAGGACTTTCAATCAATGATTTCATCGCTTTCCCGGACGAAACGCTTCATGAAGGAATGAAGACGACGACGGAATATGTCTATAACGAACCGGAAGAAGGCATGTATGAGGAAAACATGGACTTCGGCATGATGGGTGAAGAAGAGTATGGCGAATCCATTGGGGAGGAACCATATGAGCCGAGCGAAGGCCCCGCGGAAGAAGAGGGGGAGGGAGAACTCGGATGATCATCCAGATCAGAAATCTTTACAAAAATTATCTGAACGGGGAGATGGAGGTCCCTGTCCTTCATGATGTCTCTTTCGATGTCGATCAGGGAGAATTTGTTTCCATCATGGGACCATCAGGGAGCGGAAAATCGACGCTGATGAATATCATCGGTTTTCTTGACAGACCGACGAGCGGAACCTATCTGTTTAACGGTGAAGATGTTTCCAAAATGAATGATGATGGACTATCGGATCTCCGCAACCGGGGGATCGGGTTTGTTTTCCAGCAATTCAATCTTCTGCCCAGAGAAACGGCGGTCCAGAATGTTGCGCTGCCCCTCGTCTACGCGAATGTTCCTCCGAAGGAACGCGAGGAGCGGGCAAGAGCTGCTCTGGAGCGTGTCAGTCTGTCGGACCGTGCGGATTTCTTTCCGACACAGCTTTCCGGCGGTCAGAAGCAGCGCGTCGCAGTTGCGCGAGCGCTTGTCAATAACCCAAGCATTCTGCTGGCTGATGAACCGACAGGTGCTTTGGATTCCAAGAGCGGCGTTCAGCTTATGGATCTGTTCTGTGAGCTGAACCGTCAGGGCATGACCATCGTCATGATCACCCATGAGCGCGGTGTTGCACGGTATGCGCAGCGCGTTTTGATCATGAGTGACGGCGTACTCACCGCCGCGGAAGAGAAGGATATGGAGGGCATCAAATGAAAAAAGGGAAAGCCTCCAAATGGAAAAAACCGCTGATTGCGGTTCTTGTGCTGGCCGGTCTCATCGGTGCGATGTTCGGGGCACGTGCTTATGTTACCAGCGGAAAAACCGCGCCTGTCACACAGGTCATGAATGTGGCGGAGACGTGGGTCGAGGATACGACCAGCGGATACGGTCAGATTTCGCAGGGTGGGATCCAGAATGTATATTTGGATAAAAGCATGCTGGTTCAGAAGATGTATGTCTCCGTCGGTGATGTGGTAAATAAGGGCGATCCCCTGATCCAGTATGATATCAAGCAGGCAGAACTGCAGGTGGACGCATATCGGATCCAGTACGAAATGGCAAAACGGGATCTGAAAGAAGCCCGCGAACTTCTTGCGTACTATAAAACTTTTAAGCCTTATGTGGAGCCGCAGCCTGTTCAGAAAATATACAAGAAAGTAGACATCAAGGATGGAACTTTCGCGAAAGCCGTTTCAGTTCACGGAAAAGGAACGCAAAAAGATCCTTTTGTAATCGACATCAATCTGGATACGCTGATCACAAAGCGGACTTTTGAGTATCTGTTCAAGTTTACGACCGCGGAGTATAAACCGCCGGTCGTCGAGCCGGATCCAGTTCCCAGTGATGAACCTGCTCCCGGCGGAGATCCAGTTCCCGGAGACGAACCGGTTCCCGGAGATGAACCTGATTCTGGCGAGGAACCCGGGCAGGGCGGAGAACCTTCCGATCAGACGGGGGATTCAGAACCGGATCCGAGAACATATAGCGATCATTATTATTTCATTTTCAATATATGGGAAGCCCTTCCGGGAATGGACAGCGTAAAGATCGGGGAAATCTGGAGTTATCGTCCGATCAGTCCCGACGATCTTTACAGATGGTTCAACAAAACGTATCCGGGTAATGATTCAAAAACAGCCGTGGCGGTTTTTGAAACAGCGCTTAAAGTCCACACAGAGGACGGAAGCGTGGAGCCCCTTTTCAACACAACGGAATCATTGACCCGAAAGGTAATGCATCTTCATAATCCGGCGCAGAACGCATATCCTGATCCGGTGGAGATCCCGGAAGAGAACATGCATTCTCAGGAAGAGATTGATGAAATGATCCTGAATCAGACTCAGCAGATCCGCAGACTGGAGATCGCGGTGGCGCAGGCAGAGCTTGATTGGAAAAAGGCGAAACAGACGGCGACAGACGGGATCGTGCGTGCGGCACAGTCCGGGACCGTGATCACTGTCGGAGACCCTCTTCTCTCGCAGGAGGGAGAGCCTTTGATCCAGGTGCAGAGCGGATCGGGTTACGAAGTCATCAGTACGATCACTGAGCTCCAGTTGGGCTCGGTCAAGGTCGGTGACCGCATCAGCATCATGATGTGGTCCAACGGAATGACTTATATGGGAACGATCAAGTCGATCTCGCCGTATCCTACCGAAGAAAGCATGAGCTATTCCGGCGGTGGCGGAAACATGTCGAACTATCGGTTTGTTGCCGAACTGGAATGTGAGGATCAGCTTCAGACCTGGGACGGAGGAGAACTCCGGATCATTTCGGATGAGCCGGCCAGTAAAGCGGAATTTTCTCTTCAGTCCTGCTTCATCCGTGAAGAAGGCGGAAGGAGTTACGTCTTGGTCGCCGGTGAAAACGACCGGCTGGAAAAACGCTATGTCGAAGTGGGAAGAACTTTGTACGGCGGCTATATGGTCGAGATCTACAGCGGTCTTTCCCTTGAGGACTATATCGCCTTCCCGTACGGAAAGAACGGCGTTCCGGGAGCGAAGGTCGATCGTGAATCAGAGGTGATGTCATGGTGAGAAGCAGCGGTTTCGGCGAGAATATCAAGCTCGCGTTCAGAGGTATTTTCTCTCATAAGATGCGTTCTTTCCTGACGATGCTCGGTATCATCATCGGTATCGCGGCGATCATCGCGATCGTGTCAACGATCAAGGGTACGAATGAGCAGATCAAGCAGAACCTGATCGGCGGCGGAACGAACACCGTGACCGTCAAGATCAAACAGGGAGACTGGGATTACGAATTTGATTACGGCGGTATTCCGGATGGCCTTCTGCCGGTGTCCGAGGACACGCTCAAACAGATCAAGGATATCCCTGAAGTTACGGATGCTGCCCGATTCGTTTCAAGGAATTACGCGAGCAATGTTTCCTATGGAGGAACGCAGCTCAACGGCTGTAATCTGTTCGGCGTAGATGAAAACTATTTCTCCACAGTCGGACTTCAGGTGGTCAAAGGCAGACTCTTTACCGGGCATGACTATGATCACTTCTCCAAGGTGGTGGTGCTGGACAAATCAGCGGCAAAGTCACTTTTCAACAACGATGAGCCGATCGGGAAAGTGATCGATATCGGCTCCGAACTGTTCGTTGTCGTCGGCGTCGTTGATACAAGGTCGCAGTTCATGCCTTCCATCGAATCGATCAACGATTACTACACATATATGGGAGATTCGACTGCAAAACTGTATGTCCCGATTGCGGACTGGCCGATCCTTTATCAGTTCGATGAACCGGAGGGGATCATCATCAAAGCAAAAGACACGGAAAGCATGACGACTGCAGGAAGAACCGCGGCTGAATTGCTGAACAACGCGCTCGGAATCAGTGAGAATGCGGACAGTTCCTCTGGAGAACAGCAGTTCAAATATAAAGCGGATGACCTGCTGGAGCAGGCAAAGAGCATCCAGGATCTCAGTAAGAGCACCAACAGCATGCTGGTCTGGATTGCGGGCATCTCGCTCCTCGTCGGCGGTATCGGCGTTATGAACATCATGCTGGTTTCTGTTACGGAACGTACGAGAGAGATCGGCCTGAAAAAGGCGCTTGGCGCGCGCAAAAAGAGGATCCTCGGGCAGTTCCTTACGGAAGCTGCCGTGCTTACCAGCATCGGCGGTGTCCTCGGTGTTCTGGTTGGTATCGGACTTGCATATGTGATCCACTTTGTTGCAGCGGTCCCGGTCGCCATCAGTGCGCCAGCGATTGCCGTTTCTGTGATTTTTTCGACGGTCGTCGGTGTCGTGTTTGGCTTACTGCCGTCGGTCCAGGCGGCCAATCTTGACCCGATTGAAGCCCTCAGATACGAATAATCAGAAAAAAAGACAGGGAAGCGGAAATGCTTCCCTGTTTTTGTGTGGAAAGTTTATCGGATAAGCCGCTCGCGGAAACGATGGAGATAGGCGTATTCCATCTGTGTGAGGATCCGGTCATAGAAATAAAATGTAATGTTGTACAGGACGATCAGAACCACGGTCATCCAGGCTGGTTCGCCAAGGAAGTCCTCTGTAAGCGCGGTGAGCTGAAGGACATGAAGAAGGAAATAATACAGAGACAGAACGGAGATATTGACCAGTGCGTATTTGATCAGCAGGGTGAATGGCTGTTTGGTATGTGCTTCAACGGGTTTCTTTATGATGGGGTACCATCCTAGAAATGCGGTGAACAGCAGACTGCTTTCGATGCTGGGAGAGATAAACAGGGATAGCAGGGAAACAGAAAGATACATCAGGAAGGAGGACTTACCCCCGAATTCAGTGCGGAATAGCATTACGCACAGCGAGGCAATCACCGGCCCGAGATACTCTGAAAACGGGAAGACAGAGCCCATGAACACCACTGCCAGTGCAAGTGCGGATAATACGCCGCCCAAAGCGGTCCGGTATGTCTTCTGACGCATGTCTGACCTCCTTTTTTCTTGAGGTTATCAGTGGGAAAGCGTCTTGTCAAATTCAGTACAGGAAGAATGCCGGTGTTGAAACGACCTTTTTCGGACCATATAATATAAAATAAGAATAATTTAGGAGGAACAAGGATGTCACTTAGACCGTTGATCATTGACACTGACCCGGGCGGAGACGATGCTCAGGCGATCATGCTGCTTGCCGCCAGCGGGCAGTACAATATCCGGGCGATCTGTGCGGTCCATGGGAATGTCGGTCTCGAATATACAAAACGGAATGCGCTTTACTTAAAGGAAATTGCCGGACTGAATTGCCCGGTCTGTTCCGGGGCTGCAGAGGCGCTGATCGCGAGGGTTCCCAGAGCGGCATATGCGCATGGCAATAACGGACTCTCCGGTCTGGAGTTTGAAGTCGATGAAAGCAAACTCAGCAGGAAGCATCCATGGGACGTGATCTATGACGAAGCACTGCACTGGGCGGGAGAGTTGGAACTGTTTGCCGTCGGTCCACTGACCAACATTGCCGTTACGCTTCTGCGTCACCCCGATCTGCCGCATTATATAAAGCAGCTTACGATCATGGGCGGCGCTGCCACAAAAGGCAATACCAGTCCCTATGCGGAATTCAATATTGCCCAGGATCCTCATGCGCTGAAGCTGATTCTGGAGGCGGGATTCAAAAAGATCGTGATGGTCGATCTGGACAGTTGCAGAACAGCGTATCTGAACGAGGAGGAGGCGGAGTACCTCGACAATCTTCCTTCTTCCAATCCCTGGAAGCCGCTGTATGACAAGTTCGCGATGCGCAATCGAGAGCGGATGCTTATGATCTCCGAAGAGGAAAGGAAAAAGAGGGGTTTCCCGAAGGGACGCGGCGGGTGTGACGCCGCTGCTGCCTTTGTGCTGAGTCATCCTGAGGACTGTGTCATCGAGGATTACTTTTGTCTTGTCGAAACAAGGAGCACGCTCAGTGCCGGCCAGACGATCTTCGACTGGCGTGGCAGATTCGGCGAAAAAGCGAACGTTTCCCTTGTTCGGAGCATCGACCGGGATGCTTACGCTTTCTGGTACCTGGAAAAGCTGCATTCCTACGACGGAGGGAAAGAAGAATGAGTTATCGGATTCCTGTTATTCTGGACACTGATATCGGTGTCGATGACGCTTTTGCGCTGCTGCTTGCAGCAGGCAATCCCAATATCGAGCTTCTGGGGGTCACGACGGTTTTCGGCAACAATTCTGTTGATAACTGCACGGAGAATGCGCTCAGAATGTGTGAGTTGCTGGACCTGGATATCCCGGTTGCCAAGGGAGCATCCAAAGCGCTTTTCGGACCTGCCAGGGATTATACAGACAGGAAGAATTACTATGTTCACGGCGAAGACGGACTAGGCGGCAAACGCTATATGCTGAAAGAGCCCCGCAAGAAAGTTGAAGAATGTGACGCAGTCGATCTGATTGCAAGGCTTGTCCGCCGTCACGATGAAAAAGTTGTTCTGGTTCCGGTCGGACCGCTCACGAATATTGCGATGTTCCTGATGTCCTACCCTGAGCTCAGGTCTCAGATCGACGGGATTGCCTTGATGGGTGGTGCTGCCTACGGCGGAAATGCGCTTCCTTTGGGAGAGGCTAATATTGTATGTGACCCTGAAGCAGCAAAGATCGTTTTCCAAAGTGGAATCAAGATCGTGATGTGCGGACTTGATGCGACAGAGAAAGCTCTGATTTCCCGGGATGACAGAGAGATGCTCCGTGTAGTGGGCGGCGATGTCGGAACATTTTTCTATGAAATGATCAAGGATTATGCGGCAGTCAGTGAAAGATTTGATCCCAGCAGGATCGGACCTGCGCTTCATGATTCGGTCCCGATCGCCTGGCTGATCGATCCGGATATCGTCCGTACGGAACCTTGCTACGTTGATGTGGATATCACCGGTCAGTATTCACGCGCCTGCACAGTAACCGATGTGATGTGCAGAGACAAAAAGCCGAACGCGATGGTTGCTTTTGATCTGAATAGGGAAGAATTCATCAAGCTCCATCTGGATGCGATCAAACGCTTCAACAGGTGAACTGTTCCATCAAAAAAAGGAGCCCTTCGGGGCTCCCTTTTTGTTTGCGGGATTAATGTGATTTCTTTTGATGTTCGGCACGCAGCCGGAAATAGCATTCCGGACAGACTGACCGGTATTCGACACTGGCCTCGCCGTCAATGGCTACCTGCGCGCCTTCAAATACATATTCTCCATTGACAAGCCGGGCATTGATCATTGCCTTCTTACCGCAGGAGCAGATCGTCTTCAGTTCCTCTATACTGTGTGCCAGTTCCAGCAGTCTGGTTGATCCGGGGAAACCTTTCATCTGGAAGTCAGAGCGTAGCCCATAGCAGATAACGGGAATGTTCAGAGTGACAGCGACCCGGAAGAGCTGATCGATTTGTTCCGGAGTGAAAAACTGTGCTTCATCCGCAAGGACGCAGGAAAGGGCTGTTTTCCTGCTGGTTTCTTCCAGAACATGATAGATATCCATGCCTGCAGGTACGAGAAGGTCGACAGGACGGGATACTCCGATCCTGGAAACGACAGTGTCCGCTCCTTTTGTATCGATAGAGGGTTTGATCAGGATCACGTGCATACCACGTTCTTCATAGTTGTGCGCAACCTGAATCAAAGCAGTGGATTTTCCGGAGTTCATCGCTCCGTAGCGGAAATACAGTTTAGCCATTATTCAGTCCTCCGTCATCCAATCATCCTAGTCATTATAGGTTGAGCCTGAGAAGAGTGTCAATTGCAGAACTTTTATTCCGTTTCTGCTTGTGGTAAACTATACATTAGGTACTTATGCGATTTTACCATCGGGTTTTCCCGGTCATCATATTTTCCAAAACGGAAGGATTTCAATGGCGACAAAGAAAAAAGGCAGACCCACAAAGAAAGAGCTGGAGAAAAGACGAATCGAGGCAGAAATGGCCAGGAAGGCGGAACAGAGACGAACGATCACTGCGTCTGTCCTGACTACGCTGGGCATTTTGCTTACAGCTCTCGTATTCATTGAGGGCGATGTGCTGTGGAGAGTAGTGCACCGCGCACTGTTTGGTGTGTTTGGCTGGATGGCTTATCTGGTCGGACCAGGCGTGTTTGCGTTAGGAATCCTGTGTTTCCTTAAGCGTCCTGTCGATGCCGTGGATCTTTTCCAGGGTGCCTTGTTGCTGCTTACCCTTTCCGGTACTTCTTTTGTATTTTCGCTTGCCAGACCGGTAAGCAAGGGCTTTCTCAATGTTGTTAAGGAACTGTACACCATGGGAGCGGATAAGATCGGAACCGGAGTGGTCTCTGCGCTTCTGGGCCTTCCGCTTGAACTGTACTTCGGGAAAGTGGGTGCCAGGATCATTATCCTGGTTATGCTGCTGCTCTCCTCTATGCTCGTCACGGGATGGAACTTCGTGGATCTTTTCCGGATTATCCGTTGGCCGTTCATCAAACTGTATGAGCTCTGCGTGTTGCTCAGAGATTCCTATATGGAGCGGAAAGTCCGCAGATTCCAGGAAGAAAACAGTCTGGAAAACAAGAGAAAAGCGGCTGATTTCCCTGAAAAGGCGAGAAGGATCGATGTTCCGCTCGACGAAAAGAGGATGTACGACATTCCGCTTGATGACGGGGATGTGACCTTCCTGCCCGAAAAGGAAAAACGCATCAACGAGCGGACTGCCAGGCTGCCGAAGATCGACGTGGATCTCGGACCGGATTTCGACCCGACTGCGGAAGGGGTCGAACTGAATCCGACCGGACCTGCTGGCTCCGTGGTGAAAGAAGTCCTTGGCTCTTCCCTAACAGAAGAAAAGGAAGTGCGGAGACCGTTTGCAACGATCGATCCCGCCACAGGCAATCAGTCCCTTGAGCAACTCAGGATTGCGGCAGAGAAAGTCCGTAAGGCGAACGAGAAGATCAACGCGACGGAACTGACGTCAGTTTCTCAGAAGAAAGAAGAAGAAACGGCACCGGAAACGGATGCCGCTCGCTCCGAGGTCGATGAGCTTGCAAAGAAGGCAGATAAGGAATATTTGCAGAATGTCAATGCGCCAAAAGCCGCGGTAAAACAGAAACGTGTTCCGCGGTATAAATATCCGAATATCTCGTTCCTGACAGAACAGGTCAATAAGGATGATAAGGCAAGAGACAGGGAACTATCTCAGACGGCCGATCTTCTGATCGAAACGCTCCGCAGTTTCGGAGTCAACGCCAAGGTTGTCAATATTTCCAGAGGACCGACGGTCACCCGTTATGAACTTCAGCCGGAGAGTGGTGTGCGGTTGAGCCGTATCGTCCAGCTTTCGGACGATATTGCCATGAATCTGGCGGCGACCTCGATTCGTATTGAAGCGCCGATTCCCGGCAAGAATGCGGTAGGTATCGAGGTGCCGAATCACACAGCGCAGCCGGTCCGTTTGCGTTCTATCATTGAAAGCGAGGACTTCCAGCAGTCCAAGGCAACACTTGCCTTTGCTCTGGGAAAGGACATCTCCGGCGCGGTTAAAATCGGCGATATCGAGAAGATGCCTCACCTGCTGATCGCGGGTGCCACCGGTATGGGCAAGTCCGTCTGCATCAACTCGATTTTGATCAGCCTGCTGTATAAGTATTCTCCCGAACAGCTGAGAATGATACTAGTTGACCCGAAGATGGTTGAGTTTGGCGCTTATAATGGCCTGCCGCATCTGTTTATTCCGGTGGTCACAGATCCCAGAAAAGCCGCTGGTGCGCTTGGCTGGGCAGTAGGCGAGATGCTGAAACGGTACCGTGCATTTAGTGCGACGGGTAACAGGAACATCACGGAATTCAACACTTGGGTGACACGGAAGCAGAACGAGTCGGACTACATTCCACCTGAGGGAATCGATCTGGAACTGTTGCCAAGAGTCGTAATTGTTATCGATGAGCTGGCGGATCTGATGCAGGTCGCTGCAAATGAAGTGGAAGATGCGATTGCCAGACTCGCCGCGATGGCGCGTGCCGCGGGAATGCATCTGATCCTTGCTACGCAGCGTCCTTCTGTGGATGTTATCACCGGTGTGATCAAGAACAACATTCCTTCCCGAATTGCGTTTGCCGTGTCATCACAGGTCGACAGCCGAACGATTCTGGATGGTGCCGGAGCAGAAAAACTGCTTGGCCGCGGTGATATGCTTTACCAGCCCGTCGGCGTCACAAAACCTGTCCGTATTCAGGGAAGCCTGGTCGAGCAGGAAGAAGTGGACAAGGTAGTCAGTTATATCAAGAGCAACAGTTCCTATGACTATGACGAGGAGATCCTAAGTGAGATCGACCGGCTTTCTGCCAAAGAGAAGGGACGGGGCGGAAACAGCGGTGCGGATATGGATGAGGACGGAGACGATACGGATGCGCTGTTCGAGGATGCAGTCGAGGTAATCCTGGAACAGGGACAGGCATCGACGTCAATGCTCCAGCGGAAACTGCGTGTTGGTTATGCGCGTGCTGCCAGGATCATGGATGAACTGGAAGACGCGGGAATCATCGGCCCTCAGGAGGGCAGCAAACCCCGTCAGATTTTGATCACGAAGCAGCAATGGCTGGAACGGGTCACTTCAAAGGGCGACTGATGCGGAAGAAGACGAAAAGATGGAAGAAAAGAGACTGGTACTATCTCCTTCTTCTGGGGATTCTGCTGGTTTCTTTTTTCTACCCTTCGATACGCACATTGATTTCCGGATTCAATCTTTATCATCATGCCGGCGGTGAAGATTCACCGGAAACGGACAGCCTCCATGCGATATTCCTTTCCATCGGCCAGGGGGACAGCGCGATTCTTCAGCTGGGCAGCTGGACGGCGTTGATCGACACCGGACTGTATGAGGAAGTGGGAACGCTGGAACGTGATTTTTCGGAATACGGAATCGATCATTTCGATGCGGTCCTGATTAGTCATCCACATTATGATCATATGGGAAGCCTTCAGACAGTTTTGATGCATTACCCTGTCGGGCAGGTTTTCTTCGCAGATATTCCGGACGAATTCCTGCCGGATGCGGATTGGTATTACCGCGTCCTGGAGACAATCGGGCAGAAAGGGATCCCTCTTTCAATTCTGAAAAAAGGGGATTCTTTTGAAGGGGCGGACGGCGCTCTTTGTTTTGAGATCCTATGGAGCGGCGGAGGAAAAGATTTGAATGACTGTTCTTTAGTCTTCCGTGTTTCACTTGGTACCCGCAGCATCCTTTTTACCGGAGATGCTGAATGGGAAGTTGAACAGAAACTTGTTGAGGAAGGTGCGGATCTGCGTGCCGATATCCTTAAAGTTGGACACCATGGCTCCAGATTTGCCAGCACGGCGCTGTTTTTGGAAAAAGTCAGGCCAGCGTATGCTGTGATCAGCTGCGCGGCCGGTAATGAATACGGCTATCCAAAAGAAGCGGTTCTGGAAAGGCTGCGGTCAGCCGGTACAGTTATTTTCCGGACAGATCTCAGCGGTGATATCCACCTTGTTCTGGACGCAAACGGTATCTCCTATATCGAAACGACACTTGAAGAGGCAGAAGCTGCATGAGAACGTGTGCTGATCGGATTCCAATGGCCTTCTGACGGAACCTGTACGGTGCTTTGCAGGATATGTCCAGAAGCGAGAAAAAAGCACGCCGAAAGGCGTGCTTTTCAAATGGGATTCTGGGTTTATGAGATGACTGAAATGATCGCTGAACCGTTTTCGATCCGTTCGACGGTGCCTTCCACGATTTTGCCGTTACAGAGTCCTTTGCCATGTACAATGCAGGGCAGGTATC
>JAEEGL012124098.1_pt1 | contig 14902 bp, 13 predicted proteins | sample 9134231 | NCBI WGS metagenome assembly JAEEGL01 (sample SAMN16246548, study PRJNA631951) | gut metagenome | biome: gut microbiome; feature: rumen; material: fiber-attached | host: Bos | place: Iran: Karaj | collected 2018-10
ATCGTCACCACCGTCGGTTCGGCTTCGAGCCACAAGGAAGTCCTCGAAAACCCGGATTCCATCTCCCGTACCGTTCTAAGTAAAGGTCTTGACGCGGGCACCGCGTTCGAGATCCTTTCCATCGACATCGCGGACGTTGACGTCGGCAGAAACGTCGGCGCACAGCTCCAGATCGACCAGGCGGAAGCAGACAAGCGCATCGCACAGGCAAAGGCGGAGGAGCGCCGCGCCATGGCAGTTGCGCAGGAGCAGGAGAACGTCGCAGAAGTACAGCGCATGCGCGCTCGCGTGATCGAGGCGGAGGCAGAAGTTCCGCAGGCGATCTCCGCGGCTCTCCGTGAGGGCAAGCTCGGCGTGCTCGATTACTACAACATGAAGAACATCATGTCGGATACTGAGATGCGCAACGCGATCGGCAAGTCCGCAGCACCCGCAACAGATAAGAAAGGAAACTGACGCCATGCCGATCTTCGCATTACTGCCTCCGCTGATCATCGTTGCTATCGTGATCGCGGTTTCCAGATCGGCGGAAATGAGAAGGCGACAGGAAGCGCAGAAGCGCGGGAATCCGGAGCAGACATTTCGTACTGCGCCCGGAACCGCGCAGCAGCCAAACGTTCCGGTTCGTCCGACGGTGCAGCCTACCGTGACTGCACCGCGGACGGCGCCGCAAATGCAGCCCCCGTACGCGCCGCGTACGCAGCAGAATCCCTACGCGCCGCGAACGCAGCAGCAGAATCCCAACGCGCCGAGACCCGTGCAGCAGCCGAGACCGGCGCCGATGCCCAAGATTATGCACGAGGGACACGATTTCTGCGCACTGCGTCCGGACAGTCCCAAGGACAAACCGCATCCTGATCATGATCTGTGCGCGCTTCGTCCCGAGGAGCAAACCGCAAAGGAAAGTATGCTCAAAAACGCGCCTGCGCTGCAATGCGGCGGAACGCCCCTGAATATCACCCCGGACAATATCGTTCGCGGCGTGATCTTTTCCGAGATCTTCGGGAAACCGAAAGCACTTCGTTGACCGTGCGTAAAAGAACCGTATTCAATCTCTGCATACAAATCATTGTATTGACCGTGCTTGCTTTGCTGTACGGTCTTTCGCTCTATGCAGCGCCTCCTGTTTACTGGGAGACGGCGGCATTCTCGGCGATACTTGTGATTTTATTTGCAGCGGGATGCGTACGGCTCATTCCTGCGCTGACCTCCAAGCTTTTAGGGGAGGAAGAAATCCATCTGCAGCGCGAAGGCGATCGTACCTATCGTCGATGCGGTACGCGTGAGCTGCTGAAGCTCTTCCTGATCGTCTTTGCGGTAAGGCTTATGGAATTCCCGCTGACGTATATCGTGCATTTCCGTCTGTTCGGATATACGGGCACATTCTTTGAGGTTCAGCGACTGTGGCTCGATCTCTATCACGTGGAGACCGCGTTCCCGCTCTACGGATGGCTAAGCAATATCTTTTGGATTCTCACGGCCAACTTTAACCACGCGCGCTTCATCGGCTCGTATTTCTTTACGACGTTTGCTGTCGTGGCGCTGTATTATCTTGTGCAGCAGGACTTTGATCGCAAGACGGCGCGCCGTTCCGTGCGTTACTTTTTGCTGATGCCGTATTCGCTCGTTCTGATGGGTACGGTTCCGGAAGGACTGTTCCTGCTGTTTTCCGTTCTGTGCCTGTTGTTTATCCGCAAAAAGAAATACCCGCTTGCAGACGTTTTTGCCATGCTCGCCGTGCTTACACATGCGCTCGGCGTGTTGCTGATTCTGCCGATCATCGTAAGCTACGTTTCCGATCTGATCGGCGGGATCCGGTCGAATCGCGAGATGGGGAAGGGGTTCTTTCTCAAACAGGCATTCAACGTGATGTCCGTTCTGCTGATTCCGATCGGGATCGGGTTTGTCATGCTGTATTCACAGGTGAGGTTCGGAGACGCGTTTTTGCTTTACCGTCATGCGCTCGGCACACCGCAGATCGGCTTATCCGGCATCTTCCGGTTTGTTGACGCGGGAATAGAGCGCTCGCTGCTCGCTGCAGACAATACGACGCCAATACTGCTCGGCTCGTATGTTCCGCAGCTCGTCTATCTTGTGTTTGCGATCGTCATGATCATACTTGCCTGCGGAAAGATTTCGACGTCGTCCGTTCTGCTGATGAGCGCGACGGTCGTTCTGCTCGTCGCAACCGGATGGGTATCGGATACTGCGCGGATCGTTACGGCAACTGCGCCGTTCGTTGTTACGCTTGCAGTGCGGGTGAAGAACCGGTGGGCGGATGCGCTGATCACAACCGTGCTGTTCGCCGGTTGGCTTGCTTATTTCTATGCGTTTATCGCCGGATTCACGGGGGGGATCGGATGAGTCTCTGGAAACTGTATCTGATGTTTTTGAAAATCGGATCGCTGATGATCGGCGGCGGCTATTCTATGCTTCCGCTGCTGATTCGCGAACTGGTCGAGCGTCATAAGATCATTACAGAGGACGAGCTGACCGATTTCATGGCTGTCGCGCAGTGTACGCCCGGCGTTATCGCGATCAACACGGCGACGTTCGTCGGCTACAAGATCAAACGCGTAACCGGCGCGATCGTCGCTTCGCTCGGCGTCATAACCGTACCGATGATCCTGATTACGCTGATCGCGGCTGTGCTGCAAAGTCTCGCGCAGTATGAGATCGTCGGCCACATCTTTGCGGGCATCCGACTCGCGGTCTGCGCGCTGATCACGGCGTCGGTTTATAAGCTGTTTAAGAAGTCCGTCACCAACATCACGACCTTCATCCTGTTCCTGCTTGCGTTTCTGTTTGTTGCAATCGGCGGCGTTTCGCCTGTGTTCATCGTGCTCGGCGCAGCGATCGTAGGCCTTGCTTGGGGAGGGCTGAAGAAATGCTGACCTATCTTTGGAACCTTCTGCTTCTCTTCTTCGAATTCTTCAAGACCGGACTCTTTGCGGTCGGCGGCGGACTGGCAACCGTCCCGTTTATCCGCGATATGCTTGCGACGCACGAATGGGTGCAGGATTACGAAGCGGTCATTGCCAATATCATTGCGATTGCCGAATCCACGCCGGGACCGATCGGCGTCAACGCCGCAACGTATATCGGCTATATCGTCTGCGGGATTCCCGGAGCGATCCTCGCGACCCTCGGCCTCATAACGCCGTCCATCATCATCATTATTCTGATCGCAAAGGCGATCAAAAAGTATTACGATTCGCATCTGGTGCAGAGCCTCTTCAAAGCGCTGCGGCCCGCGGCGATCGGCCTCATCACAGCGGCGGGGTTTTCGCTGCTATTGACCGCGCTCGGCGTCAAAGCGAATTTTGTGCAGTTTTCGTTTGAAGTAAACCGGTGGTATACGCTGCTGAAGCTCGGCATCTACGGCACATTCCTGTTCTTCGCGTTCTGGAAAAAGACTGCGAAAATTCATCCGCTGTTCTTCATTCTGGCAGGCGGCACGGTCGGAGCAATCCTGTCGCTTTAGCGGGTTGACAAACGCCGAAATACGTGTAAAATATGGATGAATGCGATTGTGGTGGAATTGGCATACACAACGGACTTAAAATCCGTCGGGGAAACCTTATGGGTTCGAATCCCATCAATCGCACCACAAAACAACCACCCCTTGCGGGTGGTTGTTTTGTGGTTTGAACAATCAGAGGGGATTCGACTGAGCGCCCGCAAAAGCGTCCGGTGGACGGTTTTGCAGCGAAGCGGTTTTACGGCAGGAGCGAATGCGCAGCACGGAGTGCAAGCATGAGACTCCGATATCCATCGCCGGAAAAGAATCCCATCAATCGCACCGCGTCGTCGCAGGCTTCGCTTAACTCGCGACGTTTTTTATTTCATAAGAAAACATCGCATCGCCTTGCTGCGCCGCTCCTTCTTTCCGCAAAAGGTCACGCTCGGATTTTCTGCTCACTTGTAAACGCGTTCGCGACGAAAATCTTTCGCTATCAACCTTTTGCGGGAAAGTTCTTTATCAGTACTTGTACCATACAACCACCCCTTGCGGGTGGTTGTTTTGTGGTTTGAACAATCAGAGGGGATTCGACAGAAAAACCATTCTTTCTGGTATTTTATCCTTTTTTTATTTTTAGAATTGCAATACCCGTTCAAATCGGGTATAATTAAATATTAGATATTAGGCAGATATGTATGATTGCCGCCGAAAATGAACGGCGATGCAGTTTCATGCGAGTCATACGGAAGCCTGTACAGTACTTCGGAGAAGCATATGGATAAGCTGACAGATTACATTCGTTGGTTCGGAGACCTTGATTTTCGAGCCTGTCCGTTTCGTGACGCAGACGCGCTGATTCTGTGCAACATCAGCTATTTTGATCTTACTCCGGTATTTGCGGACGGAAAAAAGCAGCATACGCTTTCCGACTGCATCCCGATGATCGAAGCGGGCGAAGCCAAGCTGATGATCACGGGGGGAGATCTCGGCAACGGCGAGATATTCGAAGCTGCCGCACGCTCCGTACGCTACGGTAACCTGATTCTCTCCGATTATGAAAACGTTTTTCTGCCGGATCAGCCTTTGCAGTTTGCCGCAGTAACCGTTCGCGCGCCGGATTTCAACTTTATCGCGTATCGCGGCACCGACGCATCGGTTGCGGGGTGGAGGGAAAGCTGTATGCTTTCCTTTACAAAAACCGAAGCGCAGCAGCTTGCGCTCACGTATGCGGAACGATTGATCGACGAAGGCGCATGGATCCTTTGCGGACATTCCAAAGGCGCAAACGAGGCGCAGTACGCGGCCTGTTTGCTGGACGATAACAAATGGCAAAAGGTCAGCAGCGTTTATCTTCTGGACGGTCCCGGGTTTTGCCCGGAGCTCAGAGATCCCTCGCTTGAAGCAAGGATTGATCCGAAAACGGTCCGCATCGTGCCGGAGTTTGACGTCATCGGGAAACTATTCGAGCCCGCGTTTACGAATACCAAGATCGTTCACTCCTGTCTCGATGGCATCATGCAGCATTCGCTTGCGTCGTGGCTGATTGAATACGGAGAGCTTTCGCTTGCCGAACAGCACGATCCCGAAAGCGTGCGGATCAATAAGTTTATGGATGAATGGATCGAAAAGATCCCTCAGCAGGACCGCGCCGTCATGGTTCGGGATTTGTTTGACGCAGTTTCCGAGTCCGGTTTGGAATCGCTCGACGAACTCGATTTGGATCAAATCGAATCCATTCTGATCGGAATCACGGGTGTCAGTCCCACAACGAAAAAAGTGCTCTCGGTGCTTCCGAACAAACTGCTGTTTGATGGCGCGATCCCGAAGATCCCGGAAACGAAGACGGAAAAGCTAAAACGCATCTTTTCGGATCTGCGGGTGCAGGGCATAGGGCTGATCCTTGCGAGCGTGATTCTGTTCCTTCTTTCCGGTGTTCTGTTTGAGCTGACAACGTTTATCGTGCTGACAGCGCTTGCGGGGATCCAAACGGTACTTTTGATACGGCGAATCGTCAAACAGCACGGACGGCTTGACAATATGAAAGGCAGATTCGTACTGCTGGCCGTGATCCTTGCTCTGGCGGCAAGTCAGTTCTTCAGGGATCACGCGATGTTCCTGATCGGCAGCGTTCTGTACGGCATTCTGAGCCTTGCGCTTGCATATTACGTCGTTTTCAAGAAGGGCGTCAAGCGTGAGAAAAAGACGTTTCTTCGCGTTCTGAACTTTATCGAAGGCGCAGTTGCGAGCTTTTACGGACTCGGATATCTGGTCATCCCGAAGAGGATCGCATGGGCCTTTACGATTTCATTTGCCATATGCGGTGCGATTGACGGGCTTTTACGGCTCGGCGTTTGGATCGTGCGGTATTTCAAAGGCGGAAGAAAAGCGAAATCCGCCCGATGAAGAGAACAAACGGTTTTGAGGTAACTTCAATGTCAAATTCTTATCGGCACACAACGGCTTATATCACAAAATCAGCGCTGATTGCAGCGCTCTATATCGTATTGACCGAGCTGTCCGCACAGTTCGGACTGTCCGGTACAAATCTTATTCAGTTCAGGATCTCGGAAGCGCTGACCGTTTTGCCGCTCTTTACGAGCGCGGCGATCCCGGGGCTGGTGATCGGCTGTTTCTTTTCCAATATCCTGACGGGAGCGGCGGTTTGGGAGGTCGTTTTCGGCACGCTCGCTACGCTGATCGGTGCGATCGGCACGTATGCGCTGCGTAAATACAAGTGGCTTGCACCGGTCCCGCCGATCCTTGCAAATACGATCATCGTGCCGTTTGTACTGCGCTATACGTATGAAATGACCGAAGCATGGTGGATCCTTGCAGGGGCCGTATTCCTCGGCGAATTCGTCTGCTGCGGCATCCTCGGTATGCTCCTGGTATTCGGCCTGAACAAGCGCCCGCAGCTTCTTGCCGACGTAAAGGAGCAGACCTCGCCGAGAACGCGCCGTACACTCAAGGAGCTTTTCCCGCTCTACGTAATTATTTGCTTTATCATTGTTCTGTCGCTCGATCTGCTCGTGTTCTATGCGACACGACCGCTGCTGCCGCTTTTGCAGTCGCACAGTCTTGCGACGCAGCTCGATCTCAGCATTCCCGTTATGCCGGGATGGGTCATTATCTATTTCCTTTCCTTCCTTTCGTGGGCGATCACCATCCTGTGGATCCTCAAGGAAAGCAAACGGTACGCATACCGTCTCTGCGGCGTCTTTGCGATGATCATGGCCGTTACGCTTGTCTGCTTCCTCGTTTATCCCGTTACGATAGAGCGACCTGAAATCACGGAGCCCGGATTTCTGAACGATATGATGCGGTTCCTGTACAAGGTCGATTCGCCGACGAATCTGTGTCCGTCCATCCATGTCATTGCAAGCTATCTCTGCTGGCGCTGCACAATGGACTGCAAAAAGATTCCGAAGTGGTATCAATGGTTCAATCTCATGTTCCTGATCCTTGTCTGTTTCAGCATCCTCTTCGTGAAGCAGCACTTTATCATTGATATTTTCACCGCGATCATCATTTCGGAAGCGGCGATCCAGATCGGACGAAAGATCCGCATTGAACGCATTGGCTATAAAATCGAAGGGCTCCTGTCCAAGCGCAATAAAGCGGACGAACAGAACGCCGCATAATGCGATTCGGGATCCCGCTTTCCGGAGGGACCGAACGGACCGTTCGCTAAGCGTAAATAAATCTTGACAAAGCACCTTTGCTATAGTAAAATACAAAGGTACGGGGATGTAGCTCAGCTGGTCAGAGCGCTGTGTTCACATCGCAGAGGTCTAGGGTTCGAGCCCCTACATCCCCACCAGAAAAGGACTTGCGAAAGCGAGTCCTTTTTCAGTTTCATTTGATCGACAGGTAAAATGAAATATGCCTGAAAAAGTAGAAACGCTTCTTTGCGGTGAAATTGCAGCATTGCGTTCCACGATCAAGAGGAAGCGGTTGCAGGAGAACGGATTCTTTGTTATAATCAAATTCTGCAAGGGAACGGAGGGAATGCTTTATGAAAAACAGAACAACGGCATGGATTGCAATCCTGTTTGCATGGATTCTGCTGTTTGCCGCCTGCGGCGGAAAAACCGGGAGCAGCGCAAAGAAGACGCAGAACAAAGTCAAAAAAAGCGAACAATTGAATATTCAGAAATACGAATCCATTGCAGAGGGGCAAACGGTAACGGTCGAGGATGTTTCTTCGTTCACCATCGAATCCGTAAAGCTGACGGACGACGTCGTTCCGCCTGCGCCGGATATGTTCTATACGCATATCCCTGCGATACCCGGAAGGACGCTGATTGATGCGTGTTTAACTTACCGTAATCTGCGGCCGGATAGTACGGAAACCAAAAAAGTGTTTTCCGGCGAGCTGTATGCGTCCGGTATCTACCGCTATGACGGACGCATTAAGACGGAAAAGAGCGATCGCAGTGATTTTATGTACGGCTCGGCTGAGCTGATTCCGCTTGCGACGGAGTATGTGCATTGCGTGTTTGAGATCCCGGATCTGATTGCGGAGAGCAATTGTGAGCTGATCGCGTTGATCACGATTGATCAGAAAACGTATTCGCTCGCGGTACGCGAAGGCGACAGGGGAGATCTGAATGATTTGGCGGCAAAAGACGCCGAAAAGAAACTGGTCGGTGATCTCGAACCGGAGCAGACCGTTCTGATACCGAATACCTGTACGTTTCGGATCGAATACATCAGGTTCTCGCAAACGCTGAAACCGTCCGCCTCGGGAGACTTTACTATGTATTATAAAGCGGATGAAGGCAAGACCTATCTGGATGTCTGCATGATCTACTGCAATCTGAAGAATGATACCGTCAACGCAAGAAAAGAGATCACAGCGAAGATGAAATACGCGGACAAATACGAGTACACGTGCAGCACGTTCACCGAGAAGGCGGACGGCTCCTCGGTCTCGCAGGCGTTCAGCATCGATACGGCGCCGCTGTGCTCGGAGAAGATCCATCTGCTGTTCGAGGTTCCGATCGAAATCGAATCGGACAGCGAACCGATCACGGTTTCGCTCTCGATCGGTCCGAACACGTATACGCTGCCGGTACGCTGAAAAAGAAAAAGCCTCCTCTGCCGCGACCGTTCACAAAAACGGTATGTCGATCGGCCGGGGAGGCTGATTTATCGAATGGATTCTTCGTAAAACCGAAGAACCGTTTCCGTAAACGCCGGATCGAGTTCGTTTGCGGCCGCTTTGTCGGAGGCGGAGGGATCGTCGAGTTCGGCGCGGTAGCGGGCTGCGCCGACGGAGAGCCAAGGCGTGGCGTGCTCGTTCCGGTATTCGGACGTAATCAGAAGTGTGCGCACGTTTGGATTCGTATAATCTTCGGGATTGCGGATTAAGCTGTTTTCAATCGGTACAAGATCATCCGAATCGCCTCCGATAATGAAAACGGGCGTTGACACGGCATTGACAGCAGCACGCGCGGAATCATTGGCGCCGGGACCGAAGACGAGGCCGCTGTAAAGCAAAAGAAACGGATATTCGGCGTCAGCAAGGAAGCCGACGCGGTCTTTGGCGTGACCGTACATCAGAGAAACGGGACGGTCAAAGCCTGAAATGCAAACCGCCGCCCGGATCTCCGGGTGAGAAGCAAGGACGGACGCCGCGGCGTATGCTCCCGCGCTGTGCCCGTACAGAACAACGGGAAGCCCGTTCAGCGCGACCTCGGTTTTAAGAAAACGAAGGAATGCGGATAGATCGCAGCGGATCTGCTGAAGACCGACGATCCCGCGGCCTTCGCTTTTACCGACTCCGGTTGCGTTCCAGGTTGCAACGGACCATCCGTCTCTGATAAACTCCGTTATTTCCGGAAGGTGCGCATCCGCGCCTGCTCCGATTCCGTTGATCACAACGATCAATCCCTTCGGGGATTCGGCGTCATATCGCACACCGGAAAGCTGATTACGCCCCGAACGAAACACGAATTCCGTCTTTCCGAACTCCGGTTTATATTCTTCATAGGTATAGGAAAGGGGAGACGTACCGCTTTTCCGCGGAAAAAGCACACGAAACACGATCGCCGTCGCAAACATCGAAACGGCGCAGTACAGCAGCAGTGCGATCAAAAAGATCCTGATCGCTTTGCGTACGGTGTGTGTTTTGGTTTGTGTATTATTTGCTTTCAAACCGGTTCCTCGCTGTCAAAAAAACGTGACGCCGGAATCGACGTCACGTATTTACCATTCCGAATTACAGACCGTACTGCGAAAGAAGCGCGTCACGGAAATCGGAGCTTGCGATGCAGGCAATGATGATGATGCCATAGCAGACAACGCCGATGATGCCGAAAATGAACGCGAGCTTGCTCAGAATGAAGCCGACCTTGGATGCGCCCGCGAGCTCACCGCCCTGTGCGGTAAATTCCTTCGCCTTCTTTTTGCCGATGGCACCGAAGATGATGCCGAAGATCGAACCGAGTACGAGACCGAGAATACCGAACACAAGGGTGTTGGGCTGCTGCAGATTGTTGTTCTGATTGTAGTTGTATTCCATTTGTATCTCCTCCTTTTATGATTGGTAGATTATAACACAGTCGTGCAAAAATGCAAGGATTAATAATTAAAGTAAAGCGTGACGCTGTACAGTGTCACGCTTATTTTAGAATAATCAATTGTATGCCATAACACCGGCAACGATCAGGATGATGTACAGCACGAAGAAAATCGTGGAGATGATCGAAAGAATGAAGCCGACCTTGCTGAGGATAAAGCCGACCTTGGATGCGCCGGTGAGTTCGCCGCCCTGCGCCATGAATTCCTTTGCCTTCTTCTTTCCGATCGCACCGAAAATGATGCCGAGCACAGCGGAGAACACGAGGCTCAGAATACCGAAGGTCAGGGTGTTGGGCTGCTGCAGATTGTTGTTTTGATTGTAGTTATACTCCATTGTTTTTTCCTCCTCCTTTGGATTCGATTCATTATACTGCGTAATTCCCGAAAAATCAACAGAATACACAGATTGTTCATAAAAAGCGCGATGCCGGAACATCGCGCCGTACAGTTATTGTTCGGCCTTTTCGTCAAGCTCGTTCAGAAATCCGACGATCGCATCGTCGTAGTTTTCCATATCGTTGATGCGGATGCGCGAATGCGCGCCGTGCGGGAACCATGCGAGCTTTTTCGGCGCGCTGCAGTGCGCGTAGAGGTATTCCGCCTGGTCCGGCGTGGAATAGGGATCCTCTCGGCTGTGAAGGAACAGAATGGGTTTTCTGAGCTTCTCGATGCGCTTATAAGGCCCGTCGGTCACGACGTTCGCGTGCGAGCAAAGCCGGATCCACAGCATGACCTCCTGCACGACAGGGAACTTCTTTTTCTCGGGTCGGTCGAGGTCCATGTGCCTGTCGAACGACCGGTAGAAGGTCATATACATGCCTTCGCAGGACATGCCTTCGATGTAGTCGGGACACTCCGGCGCGGTCAGCGCAAAGAGCGCGGTGGAGGAGCCGATGCAGATCCCGTGCAAAAACACGCGTTCGTTGCCGAGATCGTCATGTAAGAGTCTGCACCATTCGAGGATATCGCGGTATTCGCGGTAGCCCAGACAGCTTACCTTGCCTTCGGAAAGACCGTGCGCGCGGTTGTCGATCACAAGAATGTTGCGTCCCGCGCGGCGGAACGGTTCGGCGAAGAAATAGGAATACAGCAGGCATTCCGTGCGTCCCGCGATGATCAGCGCTGCGGACTTGCCGCCGAAATCGAAGTATTCGCCGACAAGCTTCAGCCCATCGCTCGTGACCGTGACTTCGCGGATACGGTCACGATACTTCTTGCCCCACGCAATGCCGATGTCGTGCATCCGGCAGTATTCCTCGTCCTCCGGAAAGCTGATGCCGCGGTCCCATTTGCCGGGCTTATTGCGCCGTAAGAGCGTGGCGTAAATGATCCACGCAATGATCAGCGTCATGATGATCCCGGAAAGCAGGGCGAAGCCGAGCACGCCGAGTACGATCCATAACCAAAGCATACCGTTACCTCACATGATGCCGACGACCCAGTGGTAGATCTCCTGCCCGGCGTCGATAAACTCGAGCTCGAGCATCGGATACCGCTCGGACACCGCTTCCGAAAGCGCTTCCTCGTCGTCTGCGGAAACGCCCTTGCCGCGCAGCACGATGCCGGTCTCGCGGTCGTCGATGTCCTCGATCATGGAAAGCGCGCCTAAGATCGCACCCTTGAAATCGCTGTTGACGCAGACAAGTTCGCCGGAAAGGAAGGCGATCTCCTCACCTTTCTTGCAGCGGATCTCATGGTACGCGTAATCGCGTGAGGCGGTCGTTTCGCTGAGCGTGACGACGTTTTCGATGCCGGAGCGCATGCTCTCGATCCGTTTCATGAGATCCGGCTCGGTCGGAACGTCCATTGCGATCGCGTAATAGCCCTCGACAAAGCTCTTCGAGGGCAGAACGGTCACGTTTTTGTCCGAAACGAGCTTTGCCGCCTGCTCGGCCGCAAGAATGACGTTCTTGTTGTTCGGCAGCACGACGATCCGGTCGGCGTCGAGCGATTCGAAGGTGGATACGAACTCCTGCGAAGAGGTGTTCATGGTCGCGGTCCCGTCGATCACACAGTCCGCACCGAGGTTCTCGAACAGTGTTTTCATGCCCGCGCCGTTCACGACTGCAACGACGGACAAAGGCTTATGCACCCGCGGCTTCATGATGCGGTCATGCTCGTTGTGCTGGACCTGCATGTTCTCGAGCTTGAAGGTCAGAAACTCGCCGTACTGCTGCGCAAGCTGAATGACGAACGCGGGCGCCTTCGTGTGGATGTGTACCTTGACACGTTTGCCGTCCTGCACACAGACCAGTGAGTCGCCGAGACGGTCGAGCGCGCCGATGAAAGCTTTCAGCCGGAAATCCTGGTCGTAGGACGCGCCGTTCATGAGCTGCAGGATGAACTCCGTGCAGTAGCCGTCGATAAAGGCGCTGTTCTCATTGAACAGGCTGAGATCCGCCGCAGGCGTCTTTTCGGGTTCCGCCTTCGGCGCAAGATCCTCTAAGATCTCTCCGCGCAGGTACTTGATCATCCCCTCGAAGATGCGGATAAAGCCGGTCGCGCCGGAATCGACAACACCCGCGTCCTTCAGCACCGGAAGCATTTCCGGCGTCAGGATCAGCGTCTTGTGCATTTCGGCGACGTACGCAGAGAGGATAAAGTCGATCGTGGAGGTGCGGGTGATCTGTCCGCGGATGTGTTCGATGCCCTCGCGCGCGACGGAGAGGATCGTCCCTTCGACCGGCTTCTGTACGGCGGAATAGGCGACGCGATACCCGCGTATAAGCGCGTTTCTGAGCTCGCCCGGTCCAATCAGAACGGCGCGGGAGAGCCCCTGCGCAAAGCCGTTGAAAAACTGCGAGAGGATGACGCCCGAGTTTCCGCGCGCACCCAAAAGCATACCGGATGCGAGCGATTTCACAAAGACGTTGACTTCCGCGCTGCTTTCGGAAAGCTCGAGCCCGTGTTCCAGCGTTTTCACCATGTTGGTGCCCGTGTCGCCGTCGGGGACGGGGAAGACGTTCAGACGGTTGATCTCGTCCTCTTCCGCACGAAGATTGACGAGCCCGTTTCTGAGCATCTGTTCCAATTCGGTTCCGTTGATTCGTTTGACTGCCATCGGTTTACTTCGATTCCTTCTTGCCCATCATGGTAACGGACTTCGGCAGCATAAAGGACAGCAGGAACGCGACAAGCACTGCGATCGAGCAGACGAGCGTCATGTATTTTACGACGTCCGCCGTCTTCATCCACGTCAGAACCGCCTGTCCGCCGATGCCGGACGCGACGCCCGCGAAAAGTCCCTGCACCGCAAAGTACATCGCGGCGTTCGAGACGCCGGTGCGCTTTTCCTCTTCGGCGGCAAGCTCGGACGGTACGGAATACGCAACGGAGAACATTGCGCCGATGCCGAACGAGGAGATGATGCCGGTGATGATCGACAGGATCGTCTTGGCGATCGCCTGCGGTTGCAGCGAGAACGCGTCCTGCGCGGCAAGCTTGCCGAGCGAATCGGACACGCGGATATCGCTGAGCGCGGTTTTACCGACGTTCTTCACGACGACCGTATAGGTGATGTCCTTGCCGAGCTCCTGCTCAAGGTTGCTCGTCCGGCTTGAACGCACAGTGACCGTCAGCTTCGCGTCCTTGGCGGCTTCGGCCTTCACGACGTCGGAGCGGCTGGAATCGGGATCGCCTACGTAGGAAACGGAAACGGCCTCCGAGGTCAGCACGGCGCCGTTCGCGTCCTTGCCGCTCACGGTGACGACGTTCTCAATCTTTCCGGCATCAACGTCCGCCTGCGTGACGGTATAGTTATAGCTGAATTTCTTCGGCGTAGCCGGCAGGAACGAGACGGCGAACATGGCCGCCATGCCGATCGCGAAGATCACGAGCGTATACCGGAACGAGAACCCGAAGCCATGCTTTTTCGTGAGCTTGTTATAGATGATCAGCGTAAACGGGACGGGGGCGAACGAAGCCATCATGACGAGGATCATGCTCATGCCGGATACGGAGAAATACTCGTTGATGCCGGACAGGAAGAGCTGGATCCCGAAGGTCATGAACGCGTAGACGATCATCCACAGGATATAGCTTTTGTTTTTGAAGGTATACGCGATCGACTTGAACAGATTGACCGATTCGGTCTTCTTTGATCCGTCGCGGGAAAGAACGCCGTCCTTTGTGGAATTCTCCTTGATGAGAAACAGCGGGATCAGCATCGTGGCGACGATCGGCAGCACCAGCATGGCGACCGGACGGATGTTCAAGCCGTTCAGCAGCGCGCGCACCACGACGTAGCCGAGAATGAAGTAGACGATGTCGCAGACGGACTTGACGTTCGAAATGAAGTTGCGGTCCTCCTGACGGTCGACGATCTCGGTGAACGTCGCGTAGTACGTGACCATCGTCAGCGTATAGAAGCTGTAGAACACGCAGAGCGTGATGCCGTAGAAGATCGTGTTGCCGAGCGTCGCGCCGTTCGGATTCGGCGTGACGAGCGTGAACAGGACATATGCGATCAGCATCGGCACGAGACCGATGATCAGCGCGGGACGTCTGCGTCCGAACTTCGTTTTGAGATTGTCGGTAAACGACGCCATCGGAACGTCGATCACGCCGTCGATGATCTTGGCGACTACCCCGAAGATCGCCCACACGGCCGGAATGACGAGATCGCGGCTCAGGAAGGTTTGATTGCCCACGACGTCAAGCTCGAACCCGCTCGCGATGATCGCGCTGCACAGGTACGAGCTAACCATCAGGTTCAGCATGTTGACGCCCATGCCGCCGATGGCGTACAGGAACATCTGCCATTTTTTCGTCAGTTTTCTCATTTCGGATTCCTTTCACCCCTAAAAGGGAATCTTATTTTGCGTTTGCAAGCGCCTTTTCAATGATCGCGCGCTC
>JAEEGL016737355.1_pt1 | contig 14902 bp, 10 predicted proteins | sample 9134231 | NCBI WGS metagenome assembly JAEEGL01 (sample SAMN16246548, study PRJNA631951) | gut metagenome | biome: gut microbiome; feature: rumen; material: fiber-attached | host: Bos | place: Iran: Karaj | collected 2018-10
CCGTCGCCATACAAAACAAAATGTACAGGCATTTTCATCCTGACATTCAAATGCCCAGGTCTGAACTCCGGCAGTAGAGAAACAATCCTCAATGCCTCGGCATCAAGCAACGAATCAGAACTTTGCACAATCTCCGGCTTGCCTTTCGACCCATCTTTGTATATAACAACGCTTACCACAGAAGTACCCGAAATACCATTTTGCCTTGCCTTAGAAGGATAGACGGCAAATTTTTCGATGAAATTTCGCCAACCTGTACCTTGCTTGTAGGCACTGACACCTCTCAAATCAGGTTGCAACATCCATTCGACGTTTTCACAATCGACAATAGTGTCATTTTCAACGTTTTGCGCACAAACAATACTTGTCAACAACACAAAACAAACAATTGATAAAAACCTTGTAATCATTTTTATCTCCTAATCCAATTATATACCTTTGCAAACAAACCTTCCTTCACCGTCTCGGCGTCGTAATCGGCGATGGAGAACCTTTCGCGGAGTTTGTCGGTGAGTTGTTTCGGGGTAACGTCCTGACATATAGCACCATACTCGCAATAAGAAATTTCGCCGCGCTCTTCGGAAACCACCACTACAAGGCAGTCGGAAACCTCGCTCATGCCTATCGCGCTGCGGTGGCGGGTGCCGATGTTTTGGGGGACGTCAGGATTTTCGGTGAGGGGCAAGATGCACTTGGCGGCAACAATTTTACCCTTGGAAATCACCACCGCGCCGTCGTGCAATGGCGAATTTTTGAAAAACAGCGAGCCTAACAACCGCGCCGTAATGGCACAGTCGAGATGCTCGCCGGTATTGATGATATTTTCGATGTTAGAATGGCTTGGCAACACTATGAGCGCGCCAGTACAATCTTTGGCAAACTCAGTGCAAGCCTTTACGATTTCGGGGATGTTGAGATTTTCGGGCGACTCCTTGATGACGCTGCGGAAGATGCGCTCCACCGAAAAAAACTTGGAGATGCTGGTCTTGTCGCCCACTTCGAGGAGAAAATTTCGGATTTCCTGTTGGAATACGATTACCATTGCCAACAATCCCACGCTCGAAATATTATTCATGATGGTGCTGAGGAGGCTCATGTTGAAGAGCCTCACTATCAGCCACATCACATATATCATAAACAACGCGATGAGAATGTTGACCGCCTTGGTGCCGTGCAACTTGGTATATACCAAGTACATCAAATACGCACTCAGCAATATGTCTATCAGGTCGATGAACCCGAAATCAAGAATGCCCACTATCTAAATTTAAAATCTCGATAATTCCACTTGTCCATCACCGTGCCTTTCTGGAGTTTTACGATGCCGGGGTTGGCGCGGACGATGGTTTTGAGGGTGATGTCGTCGGTCTGCACGAAGGGGAACTGCACGTCAAATTCGCTCTTAACGTTGTTGACAACATCCCAGTTGCTACTCGTCATGCCGATGATGGCATATTCGTTTTTCTCCGCATAGTCTTGCAACTTGTGGAGCATTTCGAGACCCTCCACCTCGCTCTTTTCGAGTTTGTGCATTACAACGAGGAGTACGGGCTTCTCATAGTTGAGCACCTGTTCGGTGTAGTCGATGCCCGAAGTGTCGGTCATGGTAAAATCGTGTACCGGCGGCACGTAGCCTTGCTTGATAAGCACCGATTTGGTGTCCTGCCATACCCACGTAGAATCGTTCCACGGATAATTGTCAGAATCAAACTCCTTTACCTCGCCGGTGATGCTGTTTTTGTAAATGAGTTGCGTCTTGTACTCGTCGCGGGGAGCGTCCGGCGGATATTCCATGAGGGCGGCGATGTTGTTGCCAATTTTGTAGGGACGGAAGTCGAGAATCGGCAAGTGGCGCACCATAATGTGCTGGAATACAAGCGCAATGCAGAACGTGGCTGCGGCAATGGCAATCTCCACATTGTCGGAGAGCGGATTGTCCATGTGTTTGCGCCTTACCACCAAGAATATAGCCATCGCGAGAAGCACGATGTTCTTGGCAAAAGTAACCCAGTTGTCGAGCACGAGCGCGTCGCCAAAACAGCCGCAGTCGTGTACGGGGTTGGTGATGGCGATGTAGAGCGTCAACGGCGTAAAAACTATCTCAAACATCAGCGCGAGCCATGCCGCCCAACGCGGTTTTAGTTTGAAGATGAGCATTACGCCCGTAGTAAATTCCAATGCCGACAGGAAAAACGCCAGCGGCAGCGACCAATCGGCCATGTAAGGCATGTTGAACGCCAGGTTGAAGTAGTCGGTAAACTTGTAGCACGAGCCAAGCGGATCCACCGCCTTCACAAAGCCCGAGAACACAAACACCGCACCCAAAAGGATGCGCACCAAAAATGTTAGAAGTTTCATTTATCGCTTTATTTTTTTATTATTTTATCCATTAGCAGACAGTTTAATCAAATTGAACACCGCGTAATTGATGATGTCGTAGTACCCGGCGTCTATGCCTTCCGACACGGAGGTCTTGCCGTTGTGATCCTCTATTTGCTTGATGCGGTAGAGTTTCATCAATATCAGGTCGGTGATGCTCGATATGCGCATCATGCGCCACGCCTCGCCGTAGTCGTGGTTTTTGCGGCGCATGAGGTCGAGGGCGAGATTCACGTACTTGTCGTAAAGGGTCTCTGCGGTGGCTACATCGAGGTCTGCCGTGTCAGCAAATCCTTTTTCCAATTGTATCAAGCCCATCACGGCATAGTTGATGATGCCAATAAACTCCGGCTCCGCGCCTTCATCCACCATCGCCGTGCCGTTGACTTCGAGGCTGCGCACACGCCGCGCCTTGATGTAAATCTGGTCGGTGATGGATGCGGGACGCATTATCCTCCAAGAAGTTCCGTAGTCGGCGGCCTTCTTCAAGAATAGGTTTTTGCACTTGGCTATCTGTTGTTCAAATTCCTGTTCGGTGTTCATTTTTCATTTGATTATTTCAAAGCGCAATATTATAAAAATTTTCCATAATTGGCAACAAAACAGCCGTTAAAAATAAAAAAAAGACGGCCCGTAAGTCAGACCGCCCCATGAAAAACTGAAAAAACTGTTCTAATTATTTGTATTGGAGTGCGTTGTCGTATGAGTTAATAGTTGAAAAATCAATGAGTTAATAGTTTAATATTAACGAGCAAAAAAATAAAAAAAACGAACTAATATCTAAATGTGCTGTTTGCTTGTTTTCATTTTGTTTTTTAATGATTAATGTTTTTGTTGTTTGTTTGCACTATTGATGCAAAAATGCACAAAATTTCACACGATAAAATGAAAAATTTTTTCATTTTTTTTACAAGACACTAATTATCAGCGAGTTTTTTGAATGATTTTTTTTCTATTTTTTTGTGGAACCAGATTACAAGATATAAAAAAAACGGACAATCAGCGAAAAGCCGACTGTCCGTAATTATCTTTGTGATGCAAAAAAAACTTAGAACGAGAACTGTGCGCGAACCTGAATGGTGTTGTAATTTTCGCTATCCTTAACACCAGGTTTGTCAGCCTTCACAAATCCATAGTTTAACTTCATATTGAAGTGCTTGCTGAAGAAGTAGTTGAGGCCGATGGTGAAGTCGCTCTGATGTCCTCCCTCGTGGAGATCGAGGAAGTCGTAACGAGCGAGGAGTTCGAGGTTCTTGGGCGAAGCGTTTGCGGTAAGACCAGTAGTCTTGTTGTAGTTTTGCTGCTCACCGATGAGGAGGTACGATGCCTGAGCGAGAAGTCCGCCAAGATGGTAGCGGTCGTCGTCTCTATCGTAGCTTGAGCCCTCAAAATGGGTCTCGAAGAGGAATTTCTTATGGATGAAAATCATCTCGGCTTCGTAGCGCGACCAGTGCGGAGTAGCCCACGATTCACTCAGCCCAGTTTTGTTATCCGAGGTGAATGTAATTGGAACCTTGCCAGAGAACGACGGAGGGTTCTTAGAATCAACGTAGATTGTGGCCGCTCCGAAATGGAGGATTGTGGTCTCATTGATTATGGGACGAACAATAGCCTTGGCAGCGAGGTTGACACCATCATTAAACTGTTTGTTGCCATTGTCAATATCGCCATTGGAGTAGATGCCGCCTGTGAAGTTGAAATGGTCGGTGGTCAACAAATACACAAGTCCCATCTTCCTCGCAACACTGATGCCATCGTCAACAGTGGAGTTGTCGATGAACTTGTAGGCAAGTCCCAACGGCTTGAGACCGTAAGGCATAAACACATTGCCGAATTGGAGGTGATGTTTGCTGTTGAAATTGTACTTCACAAACAAGTCACGGAATGAAATACCGCCATTTTTGAAGCAAATTTCGATTTTGTAGTCCCATTTTTCGAGGAATTTGCCCGCTACACCAAGACGTGTGTCATTGATCGCCACGCCGTTGAGAGAATGTCTCTCTTTATTATCACCAACTTTGTATTCGTGCTTATCAAAGAAAGTACCTGCATCGAAGTTGGTACGACCGATGAGTTTCAAAGAAAACTGGTCGTTTTCGGGGACAATTGTAATCTGCGCCTGCGACTGAGTGGCAGTCAAGGCAGCAAATGCAGTGCCCAGAAGTGCTGTTTTTAATAGTTTCATTTCGTTATTTTTTAAATTTAACATATTTTACGCCGCAAAATTAGCAAAGATTATCCAATTACAGCAAAAAAAATGCCCAAAAGTGATTTTTTGCAGTTTTAAATGTCGTCGTAACCGAAGTCTTTTTTCAGGTCCGACATCTTGGGCAGCGACAAAAACAGCACAAGCCACAGCACAAACGCCACCACTATTATCCACAAAGCCGGACACAGCACCAATGTAACGCTATTGACGTTGACTACAGACACGAGCGCGGTGTATTGCCGCGTCTTGGCACGACAATATGCCTCTGGCGGTGTCTCAATGGCAGAATCGAATTTTTTGACGGCCATGCGGTACGACACTTTATAATATATTATCACCGCCAAATCTATCACCCATACCCATTGCAAACTATCTATGCGCACAAGCCCGTTGGTGATTAGAAACGTTAGCGCAAACGCCACTAATATCACGCCAAGACTTTTGGTGAGGAGTTGCTTTTGTTTTTGGCAAAGGGGCAGCAACGGATTGTCGTTGGTGGTGATGGGTTGTTCGTCGTCCAATGTCATTTGCAGTTGATTTTGTAAGTTTTGCCAGGAACAACGTCAAAGATTACCTTGCCGCCGCTCACCACTGCGTTTTTGGCGTTGGTCTTGGCTGTGGTGCAACCTTGGGGCAGTTGACGGCTTATCGTAACCGGCTCGTCGAGGGCGGAGAGGTGCGTCTTGGCTTTGCAATCTATTGTTACGGTGATTTTGTTGCCTTTTTTTGTTTCACGTATTGTAAGTGCGTCGCGCTCAATGATATATTTGGAGATTTGCGCAAAAGTTGCCACCCAGAATTTTTGTGGATTTTTGGCGACGTATGCGAGGTGTTTTTCTAATTCAGACGACTTAATGGGCGAATATCCGCCGTCGTCGTCGATGCCGTGTATGAGGAAGGTACACCAGCCTTTTTGCGCTACACCGTCGTCAACCCACTTATTGAACTCCTCGGCAGTATTGACGTCGCTCTCCGTGCCAACACCAACAGACGAAATGTCGAACATGTCGGCGGGCGTGTGCGGCTCAATGTGTTTGCTGCAACAACGCGCCGAGATGTAATATTTGGCGGAGATTTCCTTGTGAGCCGACGCGCAATAAGGATATACCAAGGTGATGCACTCAGAGCCGGTATATTGGGTGATGATGCGTTTTGACTCCTTACATTCCAGTTCAAACTCTGCGGCGGAGAGTTGCGCCATGTTTTTGTGGTTTACCGTGTGCGAGGTTACTTCGTGTCCGCTGTTGGCAACAGTCTTCAATTTTGGCCATTCGTCGGGCTTAACCCACGAGGTTACAACATTGAGCGACACCTTTGCGCCGTATTTGTCAAAAAGCGGTATCGCCACCGGCAACTGGTTGGATGTCAGGTCGTCTAAGGAATATGTAACGACACTTTCGCTGAAACCATGCCACGGTGCAACGGTGTATTCCTTCGGAATTTGCGCGGCGGCTGTGGCGGCGGACAATATTGCGGCGGCGAGGATGGATGTATGGATTTTTTTCATTGGATATAAATTATGTTATTAAAACGTAGAGACGCGCCATGGCACGTCTCTACAAAATTGATATTGATGCGAAAGATGTTGTCGATTATTCTGCCGCCGGGGTTGTTGCCGCCGGTGCTTCGGTTGCGGGTTTGTCGGTGAAGTCGAGCATCGGAATAGGTTTCAAGCCAAACCTCTCCAACTTGCCTGTGCAGTACATCACAAAGCCGATGATGCCAACAAACAGAAGAATCCACAGTACCTTCTTCCACCACGGATATTTCTTGTCGGCGAGCGGGTCGCGGCCTTTCACGAAGGGGAACTTGGCGAGTTTGGTCAACGTTGCGCCGAAGGTGATGTTAACAAAGGCGTGTGCGTTGACAGCCCAGCCGTTGGCGTTGAGTACGGGCGCGAGGTTGCGGCGGCGGAGTTTCAGGTATGCCAAGAGCATCGACGGGCCAGAAATCAAGAGCATTACAGCCAACAACGCCAATATCATGCCCCACCACGGGAGTCCCAAGAAACCTGTTACAACCGACACGATGGCTGCACCAATCAAGCCCAACGCCATGCCGATTGCCGCAAAAATGCCGCAATATTTGGCGATGTCGAAGGGTTGTTTTTGAGGCGGCGGTGTGGCGGCTGCACCTTCGGCTGGCGGTGCAACGGTGGTGACTTCGGTGGTTTTTTCCGCAATGGCAGTATTGGCCTTGCTCGTTATCTCGGCGTCCTTGCTTGCGGCAAACTTCTCCACCTGCTCCTCAACAAATTTGGCAAACTTCTTATAAGGACTCCAGAATGCCTGACGGATGGAAATCGGGTTGTCGATTACCTTGGTAACAGTAGCCTCGTAGTCGTTGCCGGCACGGTCGTAGAACACACCGTTTTTGCCGACGGTGATATTGTCAACGTCTCCATCGGTAACCACTGCCGCAATCTGCAATTTCTTGCCGAGTTTCTTGCTTTCGCAGTCGCAGTAGGCAATGAACATGGCACTCTGAGTGGCGGAGGCGGTATGTTTGCCCATGTCTGCAACCTTGATGCAGAGGTCGCAACTGCGTTGGTCGATGTAGAGTGTTCCCGCCTGGAAAATCGCCTTGTTGCCGGTCTTGTATTGATAATAGAAGTCGGTGAATGTTACGTAGTTATGCAGGAAAGAGAACATATCGCGGTACAAGTGCGCGAGTTTGTTGACATCCTGAATACTCTCGGCATTGTCCTTCTCGGCGAGGTCTTTGGCAACGAGGGCAAGGAGTTCGTCCTTCTTGTTGCTGGCAACTACTTCCGTAAGATACGCAAAATCAACGCCTTCCACTTTTGCGCCCTTCTTGGATGCAAGCCACTTGTCGTATGCGTCAAATTTGGCGGCGATGGTGTTCCACTCTGCCTCGCTGATGGACGTTTTTCCGGCAAAGTCAACGTCGAGAATCAAGGATTTCAGCGCGCCAAACTTGCCCTCCCAAGCGGGGTTGATGGGTTCGTTGAGAGGCAGTTGCGCCTTGGGGTTGATTTTTGTGAGGGGATAGGTCTCAATCTCAGCGATGGCTGCCGCGAGGTTTTTCTCGGAGATTTTTGCAAGGTTCTCCTTAGAAATTTCGAGCGCGGGCGAGGTGCTTTGATCCATTGCAACGAGTTTGCAGCGGATAAAATAGTCGGCAACCTTGTCCTTGATGGCGTAATATGCATCGCGGGCTGCGGCGGTCTTGTCGCCATAGGGAATCAACTGCGTGTCGCTGAGCGAGAGATTTTTCCACGCGGTGAAGTCGGCAGCCTCGGTGTAGAACTCTTCGATGAGTTCCTTGGTAACGCCATCTGCGCCGCTGCGGTCGGTGGCCTTGCCAACGGTGGCGATGATGGTGGCGATTATCTTTTTGAGGTCGTCGTCGGTGGCGGTAGCCTCGGTGATGATGCCGTCGCCGTTAAATTTGGTGTCGGCAAAAATTTTCACGCTGTCGGTAGTCTCGGCGATGGCGAGTTCCTGCTTGTCGAGTTTGAGGTTAGAGAGTATCTGACGCGCCGAATTGAGGAGTTTTTTGCCCTCGTCGGTGTCCTCGCGGATGGCAGAGAGAGGCAGCACGGCCGACTTCTCGGTGAGGGAGTCCATGTTTTTGAGGACTTTCGAGAGCCATTCTATTGAGGAAGTTACCTCGTTTACCTTGATGTGTCCGTCGCCGTCGGTGTCGAGCATTTTGAGCGTGTCGGGGTCTATTTCGAGACCCGATGTGGGGCAACTGAGCACAGTCCACTGTTTTTGGTCGAGCGTCGGCAGGTGCGCGATGTCGTCGCCAGTCTCGATGCTCACGCGGGTTACACCGCCTATTTTGGTGTAACGCCACGGATAAGATGATTTTGTGTTTTCCATTTTTAACGTTTATGTTGATGATTACGTGTCGCAAAAATACGAAAGTTTTTTGAAAAAAAACTCACAAAAAATATGGTTTTTTCCAAAAATAATTAGCAACTTTGCAAAAAGAAAAAATATGGTTAAAAAACGCAATGTTGAGACGGTTGCTCATATTATCATTGATGATACTCCTCGCCGCGCTCTTGCCACTCAAATTGTTCGCGCAAAATGGCAGTACGGAGCGTACAGGCGCGGAAGTGCTTGCCATGCCCGACGACGACAACAAGTTTAGGGCGTTGGAAACCATGATACGCGCCCAGACCAACCCAGACACGGCATCTTTTTATATAGAGCATCAGATAGCATTGTCCAATAGAATAGGCAACCGCATGTTTCTCACACGCGCACTGATGAACAAGGCGTACACCTACGGACGGCTCCACGACTACGACAACGCCATTATCACCTACGCAAAAGCACTTAAAGCCGCCGAAGAAGCCTGCGACCGCAAGAGCATGGCAATTTGCTACAACGAAATGGCTGTGATGCTCACCCGCACCAACGATTACAACAAGGCGACAGAATGTTTCAACAACGCCCTGCACATCTACGTAGAAATAGGCGACACGCTCAAAATCACCGACGTTTACCGCAACATGGGGCGGCAGTGCCTGAGTTTCCACCTGTACAAAACCGCCAAATCGTATTTTGACAACGCCTTTGCGCTCGACTCCATATCCGGCGACGCCCAATCGCTCGGTCTCGACTTCTACAACGTCGGCAAGTCTGACTACCTACAATTCCTCGACCTCGATTCGACCCGACTCCTATACTCCGGCATCAACAAAGTGAAGTGTTCTCTGCCGTTTTTCATCAAAACCGGCAACAAAAGGCTGATACAAGGATGCTACGAGCAGTTGATGCTGATGTACGTGAGCATCTACACCATAGGCGACCCAAAATTATTCAAACTCGCAAGAGATTCCGCACGTTATTATTACAACCTCACCAACAAACTCCGCACGGAACTTACCCCAAACAGCGAGCATACCGTACTGGAAATCACCAACGCCAACCTCCTCACCATGGACGGCAAACACGACGACGCCATCAAAATACTCAAAAACCTCGAAAAAAAATTTGACGAAAAGGGCGCGAAATATGCACGTTACAGGGCATTTCTATACAGGTCGATGATATGGTCGTTGTGCGAAGCCGGCGACTACAAAGGCGCGGTGGAGTATTCGGAGAAGTTTAAAGTGGCGGAAGAAAGCACCTACAACCGCGAATTTGCCGTCAAATCAATCAAAGCCTCCGCCGAAACCGAATACAGCGAAATCATCCGCAAGCGTGAGGCGTCAGACCGACAAGAGGAACAGTTGCAGCGCGAACAAATCAAAAAACAGCGCACCATCACCATATTTTTTGTAATCAGCATCGTGCTTGCAGCGATACTCGTGGTGGCGATATGGGAAAGCCTCAAACGCAAACGCCGCAACAACGAAGTTTTAGCCCAGCAGAAAGCCGAAATATTGCAGAAAAACAACGAGTTGCAGGCTCAAAACCAAAAGATAGAATCGCAGCGCGACGAGATTCTTGCACAGCGCGACGAGATAGAGGCACAGAAGACGCAGTTGGCAGACGCCAATTCGCGCATCACCGCGTCCATCCGCTACGCGCAACGCATACAAGCCGCCTCCGTGCCTTCCGCCGAGATGATGCAAAAGATTTTTGGCGAGTTCATGGTCTATTGGAAACCGCTTAACATCGTGTCGGGCGACTTCTTTTGGGCTACTCAGGCGGGACGTTACAAACTGCTGACAGCCGCCGACTGCTCCGGGCATGGCGTGCCGGGCGCGTTTATGAGTATGCTCGGCGTAAGCACCCTCAACGACATCGCCGCGCAAAAAGACATCGAAGGCACGGAAATGACCGCCGCATCCGTACTCGAAGAACTCCGCACCAAGATTATAGACGCACTGAGGCAGTCGGGCCCGCAGCGCGAAACCCAGGACGGCATCGAAATGGCTTTCTGCATCATCGACGCTCAAAAACAGGAAGTGCAATACTCCGGCGCAAACCGTCCGCTGTGGCTTGTGCGCAACGGCGCATTGACAGAATACCAGCCCGACAATATGCACGTGGGCTGCCACGAGAAAGACAACGTGCCATTCACCAACACCATAATCTCCGTGCAGAAGGGCGACACTATTTACATGGGCTCCGACGGCATCGCCGACCAATATGGCGGCGGCGAAGGCAAGCCCAGATTTGGCGCGCAACGCCTCCGCGACCTTTTGGAAAGCATCGCCGCCAAGCCTTTTAGCGAGCAACATTCCCTCATAGAAACCACGTTGAGCGATTGGCAGCGCAGGCCCAACGGCAAACACGAGCCGCAGATAGGCGACCAAATATTAGTGGGAATCAGGATATAAAAACGATACACCCCTCCGCCATACACCGACGAATAGGCAAACTTATGCACATTGAAGGCATAATATCCGGCCACCTGACACTCGCGGAGGTTGGCGGTATATTCGCTTGTCTCGCCAAAATCGCCAGACCAAACCTCGTCGTCCACATACGACTCGTAATACCCGTCGGCTTTTGCAAATTCGTGGAGATCGGTGTATCTTGCGCTGATGCCATAATATGGTTTGACCCAGCAGAAACTAAAAGACTGTTTTTTTCTCCGAACTACGCCCCATCTCCACGCCCCACCCTATGCTGAGGCCACGGTATGTGAGCGTAAGGCTGATGTCGTTATAGACGCGCTCTTGAGTCGAGGTAGGCGTATGGCTCGTTGAGCCAATTGAGATAACGCGCCAGCAAGGATGGCGCGTCCCCATTGACTCCAATAGAAACAGATTGTGCCCGCGCCACATTGCATACCAAGGCTAATGATGACAGCAGGCACAAGTATTTGTAATGCAACAGCATAAGAAGCACACTGCGTTAGAAATCCAATCTGTAGAAGAAGTTTGGCAGCGATATGCCTACTTTATCGGTCGTAACTACGCGCCTTTCGATGTCGAAACGCTCCCCGCATGCGGTTTCGGTTTGCAGGATGTTGAGGCCCTCAAACGCAAAGGTGTGGGACACGCGCTTCTTGTTGATCTTGATGCTGACGGTGAAATCCACGGTGTTTTCGGGCTTGTACTGCTTGCTCATGGCGTTTTTCTCATCAAAGATTTCGTGTTCGGGCATCTCGCCGGCGTCAAGACAGGCGTTCATTGCCTTTACGTCGATCGGGGTGTAGTGAAGGCCGCCCTGCGAGGTAAATTTGAGGCTGACGTTGAGTACATTCTGCTTGTTGCGACCCACCATCCATTCCTTGCCGCCGAGTATTTTGGCGGTGTAGCCACGGTCGTAGAGTTGCGACCTCCACTTGTTGTCCAGAGCCTTGTACTCCGACTTGAATACCGACACATTGACCTGTCCATAGTAGCCGTGGTACATGTAATGCTCCAAGGTGATGTCTGCGCCGTAGTTGCGGGTGTTGCCCTTGTTGACGAGGGGTTCGTCGAAGTAGTTCATAAAACGGTTGACTGCGCAGAAAGTGGAGCCGGGTGTGCTGCCGACGGGCGTGTCGAATCCGTATTGGTAATACGTGTTGAAGCGCATGTTGATGTTGTCGGTCCACTTATAATTGTAAGTGGCGAGTACGTGGTGCGCCTTGGAGAAGCCGAGTTTCTTATTGAGTTGCACGCCGTCTAACTCCATAAAATATGCGTCGAGACGCTCTATCATGGAGTGTATGCCGTATCCCAAGGAGATGGAACTGCGGTCGCCGGTCTCCCATTTCATGCTGATACGGGGCTCCACGCCGCTAAAATCTTTGGAATAGCCGAAATAACTTGTGTTGACACCCAGGTTGACGCTAAAATTGGGGGTGGCGGTGATTACGTTCTGCCAGAATACGCTTGTGAGGTAGGTGTTGCCGTCGGTCTTCACCCAGTCGGTGAAGGGGGCGGTGTCGTAGATGAAGTCTGCCGAACTGTATCGCAGGTCAAACGAGCGGTAGGAATATTCCGCGCCAAACTGCATGAGCCATTTGTCGTTGACTTGCTTGGAGAGTTCGGTATTGACGAGCAGACGGTCTTCGTTCATCTTCTGGGTGCTGTAATCTATCAGACGGTGGGGCGATACGAGAGTCGGCTTTGGATTGCTGATGATAACGCCGTCGGCGTCGCGCTTGAGTTCCCAGTATCCGACGTCAGACTTGATGTGCTGTCCGTTGTATGCGAAGGTGGTGCGCCATGTCCACTTGTTGCCAAAACGAATCTTGTGCACCAAGCCGCCGAGGAGACCAAACATAGTGCCCTTCTGCCTCGATGCGTCGTAGGTGGTTTTTACGTCGTCGGATGCGTCGTCTTCCGCACCGTCGTAATAGCCAAGTCCAAAAATTGAGAAGGTGCCGGCGTTTTTGGACGGGAAGTTGAGTTTTAACGAGAAATCCTGGAAATCAAACGTGGTTTCGCCCGCCTCAATAAGGCCCATCTTGTCGGCGAGGGAGGTGAATCCGTAGCGGTAGTTGAAGATGTAACTCGAATTGTTCTTCTTGGAAATCGGGCCTTCGCAAGTGAGTTCCTCCGACACGGTGCCTATCTGGACGATGTTTTCGTGCTTGAGGTTGTTGCCGGAGCGCATCTTGATGTCGAATACGCCGCTGAGCGAGTTGTTGTAGTTGGCGTTGAAGGTGGAGACAAAGAAGTCTGAATTGCCTATCACGTTGGCGTTCAACGCGCTCACCATGCCGAATCCAGCCTCGTAGAAATCATTGTAATGGTTTGGCGTGAATACCTCCACGCCCTCCACGCGGTAGGTCATCAGTTGCGGCGCGTTGCCATGCACCGATACGCCGTTGCCGTTGTTGCTCGCCGAAATGCCCGCAAACGCCGATACCAGGCGCGCCGGGTCGTTGTAGCCGCCGGCAAATCGTGTGGCCTCCTCCATCGAGAGCATCACGCCGCCTACAAGCGCGGTGGAATTGACGGGGGCCGACTTGTTGATGCGGGGCTTTACCACGATTTCGCCGATTTCCTGGCTCACTTCGCGGAGTTGCACGTCGATTACCACTTCCTTGTTGCCCGCTACGAGCACTTCCTTCATCACGCTCGGCTCGTAGCCCACGAATTTGGTCTCCACGGTGTATCGTCCAGGCGTGGCGATTGTGATGCTGTAATTGCCGTCGATGTCGGTAACTGTGCCTTCGTTGGTCTCCACAATCCTCACAGTGGCGCCCACGAGGGTTTCGCCGCTGATGGCGTCAGCCACCGTGCCGCGCAATGTCTGCGCCGTGGCGATGCTGCCGCATAGTAGCACGAGGATTGCGGCAATCAATAGTGTAAAAGTTTGTTTCATAATGTGATACGTAATTGTTTATTAATGAATGTTTTTTAGTACATCGAATCCAAAATCTTCTCCAACCACCTTGGCAAGCCGTCGTTGAGCGGCCAGGCGTCTTTTTGCAGGAATGTTACCTTGTTGAAGTATTTCAAGCCCGCCTCCTTGATGTCTTCCACCGGGAAGTAGAGGTGCGCGGTGTCGCTCTCGTAGAGCGGCACTCCATTGTAGCGTCCTACAAAATTGCAAGACGCATCTATTTCTACAAACATGCTCTGGAATGCGGCGAGGTCGTTGTTGCCTTTTGCTTTGTCGTTGTCTTTGTCGTCGTCCTTGTTGCAGGATGCAAAGGAGATGGCTGTGGCGGCGAGCAGCAGGAGGCTCAGCAATGCCAGGAGGATTTTATTAATGCGAATATTCATTTTTGTGTTGTTTTTGGATGTAATATCTAATTATATTTAACGGACATCGGAGAAAAAGGTTTCATTTTTTTGGGTAAAAAAATGTTAAATACAATTTTCGGGGGGGCAAACATGATATTTTTTTTTAAATTTGCAGAAAACTTAGAGACAAAAAAATCATGGAAAAAGATTTTCTTGTGCGTTTCGACTTCGCAATAAAAAACATGCTGAGGGACAAGAAGAACTTTGACATTCTCGAAGGGTTCATAGAGGTATTCCTGAACAAAAAGTGCAAAATCGTAGATATTATCGAAAGCGAAAGCAACCAGGAGGATTCAGAGGACAAGTTCAACCGCGTGGACATCAAGGCCCGCGACACAAAGGGCGAAATATTTATCGTCGAGGTGCAGACAACGCGCTTTACATATTATTTGGAGAGGATACTCTACGGCGTCTCGAAGGCGGTGATAGAGCAGATAGACGCGGGATACCAGTACGGCGAAATCAAGCAGGTGTATTCCATCTCGGTAGTATATTACGACCTTGGCGTGGGGGACGACTATTTTTACGAGTGCAAATCGGATTTTTATGGCGTCCACACCCACGACAAACTGCAACTGAGCCGCCGCGAAGAACTCACCGTGGAGGAGATTAAGAACGGCGACAGGCGCAAGTTCAAATACGAAAAGATGTCGGCGAGCGACATCTTCCCCAAGTATTACCTGATACGCATCAAG
>JAEEGL016751256.1_pt1 | contig 14902 bp, 9 predicted proteins | sample 9134231 | NCBI WGS metagenome assembly JAEEGL01 (sample SAMN16246548, study PRJNA631951) | gut metagenome | biome: gut microbiome; feature: rumen; material: fiber-attached | host: Bos | place: Iran: Karaj | collected 2018-10
TTCTTGGCACAAGTTTCTTTGATGCTCATAAATGTACAATTGATTTTAAAGAACATTGTCTTATAATCCCATGATATGATTTATCTTGTTACCAACAGCAGAGAGCTGTTTCCTAATGACAGTTACATCATAATATCTGCAGAGGAATCTTTAAAAGCCATGCAGGAATGGAAGAACATTCAGTGTGATTCAGAGACTTCAGGCAGAGATCCTCATCTGTGTGATTTGCTATGCATTCAGTTTGGCAATGACAACAGTGATGCAAGGATAGTTGTTGATTGTGCTACCATTGATGTCAGAATTTATAAGGACATACTTGAAAGCAAGATGCTTATTTTCCAGAATGGAAAGTTTGATTTGCAGTTTCTATATAATCATGGAATCATACCGAGAAAGATATATGATACCATGATAGTAGAGCAGTTATTGCATCTTGGATGGCCTGCTGGTCAGATATCATATAGTCTGAAGGAAATAGCATGGAGAAGGCTTGGTATCAATATAGACAAGACAGTAAGAGGTGAAATTCATTGGAGAGGTCTTGATTCTACTGTAATCAATTATGCAGCAGGAGATGTGACTTATCTTGAGAGAATCATGTGGTCTCAGGTTGAAGACCTGAAGAAAGAGAACCTGCTTAAAGCTGCAAAGATAGAATGTGACTTTGTACCTGTAATATCTTATCTTGAATGGTGTGGAATACATCTTGACCAGGATAAATGGAAAGCAAAGATGGCTGAAGACCAAAAGAAACTTCAGGCAGCTCAGGATAATCTTGATGCCTTTGTAGTAAATGAGCCAAAGCTTAAAGATTATGTATATATCAATAGGCAAGGTGACTTATTCTCTGGGTTTGACAGTACTCCAAAGGTAAGCATCAAGTGGTCAAGCTCTCAACAGGTAGTAGGTGTGGCTAAGAAGCTTGGATTCAATACATCAATGAAAGACAAGAAGACTGGAGAAGACAAGGAAAGTGTACTTGAAAAGCATTTGAAGATGCAGAAAGGTATCAATGATGAGTTTCTTAAACTCTATTTTGATTACCAGGAACACTTCAAGGTTGTGACTTCATTTGGTCAAGGTCATCTTGATGCAATCAATCCTAAGACTGATAGGATACATACTGTCTATAGACAGCTTGGTGCAGCTTCAGGAAGGATGTCATGTGGTTCTCAGAACACTAATGATGATTTGGCTAAGTATAAGGGTATAAGCCCTAAAAGATGTACTTTCCCAAATATGCAGCAGTTACCTAGTGATGGTCCTACAAGGGGAAGCTTTACTGCCCCTGAGGGATATATGTGGGTTTCTTGTGATTATTCTGCATTAGAGTCAAGATTAGGAGCAGATATCTATAATGAAAAGGCAATGATAGATGAGTATCTTCATGGAAGTGGTGACATTCATTCTCTTGTAGCTAAATTCTGTTTCCCTAAAGAGCTTGATGGAATTGATGTCAAGGATATTAAGAAATTGAGGCCAGATCTCAGAAAGAAAGCAAAAGGTCCTGAATTTGCAATGCAGTTTGGGGGTTCTTCATTTGCCATTCAAGGAGCTCTTGGATGTACAATAGAAGAGGCAGAACAGATTGCAGATGATTATTGGAAGGGCTTTAAAGGTATTGCTGATTTCAAGTCAAAAGGCTCTAAGTTTGTAAGGGAACATGGGTATATCATAATGTGTCAATACAGTGGGCATAGGATGTATTGGTGGGACCACAAACAATGGCTTGAGAGACAGAAATCTTTCACCCAGGAATTCTGGGAAGAATATAGGACCAAGCATAAAGGGACTGATGACTATATTGCAAAGGAAGTATCAATGCATTTCAAGGCAGCAAGCAAATATGATAGAATGGCACTCAATGCCCCAACTCAGGGTAGTGGTATTGTCATCCTTAAGATTGCAATGAAAAACTTCTTTGATTGGATTGTGGACAACAATCATTTCAAGGATGTTGAAATAGCTGCCTTAGTACATGATGAAGCCAATGTAGTCTATAAGAAAGAGATTGCAGAAACTCCACAGGTTTTAAAGAAATGTATGGAAGATGCTGCAGCTCTTATATGTAAGAAACTACCCATTCCAGCAGAAGCTGAAGTGTCAAACCATTGGGTGCATTAATTAATAACAACAATCAAAAAAGTTAAAGTTATGACAGTCAAAGAGTTAAAGTATTACATCTCTTCTCTACCAGCAGAAGTAGATGATCACAATGTTAAATTCGTTCATTTGGATACAGGCTATCCTAGTGAGTATGAAATCAATGGCTATTTCATTGCAATTAGAGATGAGAAGCCAGTAATTCTCCTTACTGATATTGGAGTAGCTCCTCGTGTTTAATCTAAAGGCAGGTGTCTGTTTTTATGGTGGGCACCTGCCTACATCAAGATTACTATTATGGAAAAGAATTTAAACAGACACCATGTATCTCTCTCATCTTCATTAAGTAAAGAGTCTTCTGTCAAAATAGATGATGAAAATCAGGACTACGCAGATATAGATTGGAAAGGTGCTGCTGTAGAGTCAGATATTCTCACTCCTGTGGAGCTTATAGAGATGCTCAAACATAAGTGTGAAATAGAGCTGATGGATTATGAGGATAACTACAACAGTACTGGCAATGATATATATCTTGAAATGATAGAGGATTCAAAATATCTCATTGACCAATGCAATGGTTGGATAGAAGATGAGTGGGAAGTAATACCTTGAAAATATGGAAATAGAGAAAGCATTGAAGAGACTCCTTATTAAGGAGCCTTTCTATGGCTTGTTCTGTCTTAGTCTACCAAAGAATGTCACAAAGAAAGTAGAAACTCTTTGTGTGGGCAAGAATGGAATTAACTGTGAGCTGTTTATAAATCCTGATTTCTGGGCAGAGCATACTGATGATGAGCAGATAGCACTTCTCAAGCATGAGTTGAGCCATATCTGTCTTCAGCATATGTTCATGTCTGAGTCATTTTCAGACCCTAGGACATTCAATCTTGCTGCAGATTTAGAAGTGAACAGCTATATACAGAACTTGCCTCAGAGTGCCTGTATTGCTTCTAAATTTGGATTAAAGCCAGAGCAGGGAACCAAGTATTATTATGAGGAATTGACTAAAGACCAAAAGTATAAAGCCAGCAATCCTCAGAAGCCTTGTAATGGAGGTCAGGGAAATCAAACCCAACAACAATCCCCATCCCCATCAAAGTCTTCAACACAGAGTTCTGAAGCTTCACAAGGTGATAGTTCACAGGAAGATGAGAATAAGCAACAGTATCCTGATTCAGCAAAAGGTTGCAAGCCTATTGACAGTCATGATAAATGGAAGGATTTCAAAGAAGCTCCTGAAGCTGTAAAACAGCTTATGCAGAGTGCAATAAACACTACTCTCAAGCAGACAGCAGAACAGGTAGAAAAACAGCGTGGTACAATTCCAGGAGAACTCAGAGAAGTAATTGAGAAACTTAGGAAGAAGAAGCCAGAAGTATTCAATTGGAAGAAATATTTCAGAAGATTGCTTGGTTCTATCTATGATGTAAATATAAAGTCTACAAGAAGAAAGGAATCCAAGAGGTTTGAAGGAGCTGCAGGAATACAGCATAGAAAGAAGGTGAGTATGCTTGTAGCTGTGGATACTTCAGGTTCTGTATCTACAAAAGAGCTTAATGATTTCTTTGCAGAAATAGATTATATCTATAAAGCTGGTGCAAAGATCACACTTATTGAATGTGACTCTGTGATAAACAAGATTACTGAGTATGATGGAAAGAACATCCCTGAAATATTGGGTAGGGGAGGAACTGATTTCAATCCCCCAGTAAAGTATTATCTCAAGCACAGAAAGGAGTATGCTTCCCTTGTATACTTCACTGATGGATATGCCCCACTTCCTGATGATAGTCCTTCAGGTATTGTATGGATTATAACCTCTAATGGAGCCAAGCAAGAGTATCCAGGAAAAACAGTTTATATACCTGCAGAACAAAAAGAATAGTGTTATGAAAGATAATAAGAAGTTATTAGTGGTACTTGATTACAGCAATTCTTCAGTACACTTTTATCGTGTAGATGAAGGATTGAAGATTGATGAGAATTTTATAAGCAAGATAGGACATCACCCAAGCAACTCAGAGTGGATGTATGCTCCTGATGTTGAGATTATCTGGCACAATGGAATCAATGACGACTGAATATGAGAACAACAATCAGACTCGGAGATAAAATCAGATATAGGACATTTGGTAACAACACAGGAGTATCCTATATCAATGGTATACAGATATGTAAGCCTGGTGAGAAGTATGGCAAAGAAGTAGAGCTGTGCAATATTGCTGAAAATAAGTATGGAACTGTCACTATGAGCAATATGCATTGGTGTTGGTTTGATGACATCCTTGACATATTTCCTCTTAAGAACAGGAAAAGCGGGAAATAAATTATGAGAATAGTAGAAATCTCTGACTATACAATGGTCATCATGAAAGATTCTGATGACCCTCCCTGGTATTCAATAGGAAACTTTGGAGATTGGCCAGAAAAATATCGCCACATGGTATTTCATGCAGGCATACTCTCTGAAAAAGAAAGGGAGAAAGACTGGGTAATAAGTGAAAGTTTTCTGTGTACTGGAGGAAAATTAATACTCTATTTTAAAGATCCTCTCCCTGATAGATTCCATAAGGGGGATAAGATTTTTGTATTTATGACATTAATAGAATAATTATTCAATCATAATTATGAGTAATTCAAATGAAATGACACTCAGTGAATTTACTGGCGTGTTCAACTATCTCTTGGATAACAACAAGAGGTTACAAGATGAAGGGCAGACCTCTATAGCTATAGGACTTGAGGGGCCTGCTGGAATTGGAAAGACTGCAGTTGTAGAAGAAGTTGCCAACAAAAGAGGGATGACTTTCTGCAAATTGAGCTTATCTCAGCTTGAAGAAGTAGGTGATTTATGTGGCTTCCCATTAAAGGAAGTGCTCTTACAATGGAAAACAAAAGATGGTGAGACAAAGACAAAATGGTGGCCTGAGTCCATGCTGAATAAGATTCCACCAAGTGTTGCTGTCACAAGCACCACTAGAATGGGATATGCTGCTCCTGCCTGGCTTCCTAGAGAAGATAACCCTAATGGAACAATATTGCTTCTTGATGATTTCTCAAGAGCCAATCCTCTGTTTATGCAGGCTACTATGGAGCTTATAAATACTGGCAGCTATATCAGTTGGACATTGCCTAAGAATACCAATATAGTCTTGACTTCAAATCCTGATGACGGAAGTTATAGTGTAAGTTCTCTGGATTCAGCTCAGAAGACCAGATTTATAAACTTCAATCTTAAGATGAATGTAAAGGATTGGGCTTCTTGGGCAGAGTTCAATAAGATTGATTCAAGATGTATCAATTTTGGTTTGCTGTATGGTGATGAGATATTCAAGAAACATAACAATGTGCATACAATCAATCCAAGAGCATATACTACCTTCTGTAAAGCTATTGGCAGTATTAGGGATTGGGAATCTGATTCTTCTCTTCCTCTGATATTGAATATCAGTAAGGGTTGTTTCCTTGATGATGTTGATAATGTGGTAGGTACCTTATTTACTACATTTATCTCTCAGAAGCTTGATAAATTGGTTTCTCCAAGTGATATGCTTCTTCAGAAATGGGAAACAGTAGAGCCTAAGATTTATGACTGTGTACATGAGGGAGACAGATTTAAGACAGAAATAGCAAGTATCCTTGCCATAAGGTTGCTTAACTATATAATGTTGTATTTCTCTCAATCTGGCAATAAAGAAAGTGTGGTACAGGATAGGCTTCTTGATTTCATTGATAACCCTAGGAAGCTTTTCTCTGATGACCTGCTGTTCCATATTATTAAGACAGCTATCAGCAAGTATCCTGCAAGGACTACTAAACTGTTGGCTAATTCTAGAATTAGAAATAAGATAATTGTTTGATATGGGAAAACGAATAATAAAAGGATTTGAAGACTACGATTTTCAGTATGTGTCAGACAGCATATTTAAAAATAATTTGTCTGAATGGTGCATGAGTTGCTATTTTCCTTGGGATTGCCATAAACTTTGGCTAGATATTCCTGAAGTGCTTAATAATTACCCAGGTGATAATGTCTATGCTGATGATATAATAGAAGAAAAAAAAGATTTGCTTGGTACAGCAAAGACAGTTTATATACTCCCTTCATGCAAGATACCAAGGAATCTAGTTACTGCTAAGTATAAGAAAGTGCTTAATCCCTGGATGGCAGATATGATTATAGCACCACATGATTCTATAAGAAAAAGGTATTATACTTATATTGTATTCTTCAGTGAAATAATGAAGACCATATTTATAGTCTATACTAATTTCACAGAAATATTAGACAGATTTAAAGGAGCAGAAAAGGGCAAGAAGTTCAGAGATTTCTTGGCAATTTCAGAAGATAATTGGATTAATCTCTTAAATTCTAATTCAAGTTCAAAAGTAGAATTGTGGAAAGCAATCTTTGATTCTGAATTTGAATTCATCGGTAATGCTGCTTATGTAGAGCCTTCAAATGAATGGATAATTGATGTTATTGAGGGTACCCTTCCTAAAGATAAAATTGTATTTGAGAAAACAGCTCTTGAGTATCTTGGTAATAATGATAATCAACCTACATTTGAGAATATGATGAATATCCGTGAGATGCTTAACTCTAGAGATGATGCTACTAACAGTGTTGGATTGAAGGCTCTTGCCATGCTTGATTATATCCATTATCCTAATAGTGTACAACTGATACTGCAATATGCAACTAGCGGCTATAATCAGTGGAAATATTGTCAAGCATCGAATGCATCTTCAGTCAAGTTTATGTTTAAACAGCTGTTTGGAGGTACTGCCAGACATTATTATTTGTATCGAAATGATATTATATCTCAAGAAGACTATGACTTGTTTACTCAGTTGCTTAAAGCAGTGACTAAGGATGATAATGAATATGCAAGAACCCTTGCTAATATGTCATTTATGTATATGGATGGAAGCATGAGCATTCACCCAAGGATAGGTAATCCTCAATAATTTTTATTCCCATACTTGTCTTATTACAGGCAGGTATGGGAATTTTTTTCTTATACACACGCCTGTGTTTTACTTACTGTAAATTGCCTTATTTAGTATAATTTTTATCTTTGTCAAAATGATTAAAATTTAATAAATATGGCAGAAAAAAATTGTTTAGGTCCTTCTCCTAAACACACAGTAATCTACAATAGAATCCTTCAAGGATGGCCAAGACAATCAGCTGCTTATGGGCTGACAGAAGAAAAAGTAAGAACTTGGATAGAAGTTTGGCAAAAGAATAATAAAATAGTAGATCCAGACAAGCTTCCTTCTGCTGCTCAGCTTGTAAGGCATATGGATTATGTAATGAAAAGAGAAGGTAATACTCCTTTCTCGCAGCTTGGTAATGAAAATCCTATAACTTCAGCTCCTAATGATATTATAGACAGGAATTCTATTACCAGCCAACTAATAGCTGAACTTAGAGCGCAGGGAATTAATATCCATAATAGGGTAGAGTTAATTCAGTATCTGCAGAGAAACGGTAATTCAAGGATACAACAAGCTCTTGAAGAAAATCGTGAAATGCAAGCCATCAAAGAAAAGGCTATTGCAGATGGTACTTTCATGAAAGCTCCTAATGGCAAGCCTACAAATCTTAATGAAAGACAATGGCTGCAAGTCAGAACTAAGAACTTCAAAAATTGGTTTGGTGATTGGGAAAATGACCCTGCCAATGCTTCAAAAGTAGTAGATGAGAATGGTGAACCTTTAGTGGTTTATCACTTTACTGATGATAAATTTACTTCTTTTAAGGATTCTACTAAAGGGCTACATTTTACTTCAGATTCTAAAGGAGAAGATATATTTTATCCGAATCCCAATACAAAGAAAATTTCAATGCCTGTATTTTTAAATATTAAAAATCCTGCTTATGAATGGGATGCTAAATACTGGCTTGATAAAGGTGATTGGGATACTTATAATAAATTAAGATTTAAGGCTTTTGAAAGAGGTATCAGTTCTTCAGAAAAAAAAGAAAGACTGCAAAAAGCTAATTCTATATTTAGTACGGAAAGGACTCTAGGCAATGAAGAAAATGGAATTAGTGCATTAAAAAAGATTGATTCTACAAAAGATGGAATCGTAAGAGACAATGATACAGACTATATAGCATTTAATCCAAATCAAATCAAATCAGCTACTAATAACAGTGGAGAGTTCTCTACTGAGAATGATGACATTCAAATGTTTGTTGATGAAAATTCAAAAAATAATACTACATTTGCATTAAACTTTTTTTCTAGTATTCTATCAAAAGAACTAAATGAATCTATAGAAACTGGAAAGTGGAGTGATAGCACAATTAAAGAACTTGAAAACGTAATAAATAAAATAAAAAATGGACAAATTAATTTTGAACAAAGCCTGGGAGAAAGACGAGGAAAAGCGTCAAGCCTCTCTGAAATACATGCAGGAGCATCCATCCTCTTATCTTACTTGGGAAGAACAACTAAAAAAGAATCAAGAAATCCGCAAGAAGAATATGAAGCAGATGCAGCAGAAGGAAGAGAACAAGAAAGAATCTTAGAAAACTGGGCAAAAGCTGCTGATTTATGGCTTAATGACTATAAAGATGCTAATGGTAATAAAGCCAATACTCTTGAAGACTTATTAAATAGTCAGTGGGAATACTGGAATCAAGGTTCAGAAGCTGAAGTATTTAAGTATGATGATAAAACCGTTTTAAAATCTATTAACCTCTCTCATAATAATGCTAATCCAGGAAAATTACTGGATAGCATTGCTTTATTCAACACTTTATTTCCTACCACTAAAATGGAGATTGTTGGATTTGGAAGAGATTCATTAGGACAATTTAGAGTAATTGTTACACAGCCACGAATTGAAGGTATTGAATTAACTGATTCTGATCTAGATGATTTCCGAAAAAAATATGGTCTAGAAGATGGGGCATCAATACAAACGGAAAATGGAATTATAGAAATTTCAGATTTAGGCCCATCTAATATTCTTAAAGACGAACATGGTAATTATTTTATTATTGATGCTGATGTTTCCTATACTCCTTATAATTATCAAGAATTACCAAATACAAATGATGAAACTGTAGAACAGTCTTTTGTTACTCCTCAAGGTGAAATCTATGGGTTCTTAGATACAAGCGGTGAAATGTATCTTGATGAAACTGTCATTTCACCAGAACATCCTATTCATGAATATACTCATTTATGGGATAGGATTATAGCCAAAAACAATCCTAAGCTGTGGCAGCAAGGTATTAAGCTTCTCAAGAGTTCTACTCTCAAGTTACCAGGACATGACAAGAGTCTGTGGCAAGAAATAGAGGAGAATCCTAACTATGGGCAGAAGTGGCAAAGTATTAAGGAAAGTAATCCTTCTCAGTATGAAAGCTTGATTGCTTCTGAGGTTCATGCAAGGCTTGTAGGTGAGAACGGTGCTAAGTTGCTTGATGACATTGCAAAGCAAAACAAGAGTGCCAATAATATTATTCAGAAGCTTAAGCAATGGATTCTTGATGCCTGGAAGAGCCTCAAGGCTACATTCTCAGATTGGACAGAGGAAGAACTTGATAAGCTTACTCTTGCTGATTTTAATCGCATGGTTGTAAGGGATTTTGCTATGGGTGCCTTAAAACCATATCTTAAGACCAGTTCTCCTCAAACATCTGTAGACTCTACTAAAAGAAATAAAAGTGTAAATAGTCTTAGAGATTATTATAGGTGGCAACAGAATCATGTTACATTTGACAAGAAGACTCATACTTACTATTATGATGGTAGGAAGGTAGACTACAGTGTAACTCAGTATAAGGATGCTGTATATGGAGCTCCTGGTATTACTGGAGATTACTCTCACTCTACTGCAATGGGCAGTGATGTAGATGCTCTTACAAGGGATTTCTTTGAAAAGGGTAAGGATCCATCAAAAATAAACTATCCAAATCTAAGTGAAGAAAGAAAGAATGCTATAATCAAGGACCTTCAAAGGCTTAAGAAATTCTTTGATAAGAAATTTGATAGTAACTATCAGGTTATTACTTCTGAAATTCCTTTGGTAGGCAAGATGACTGTAAATGGTAAAGAGAAAACCATTGCAGGTACTCCTGATATGATAATCATTGATGGTGATGGAAATGTGCATCTTTTAGACATGAAAGTAAAAGTCAATTCTATTGATTCTTACAATAATAGAAGAGATTATACTTTCCAACTTAATGCCTATAGGGAGCTTATAGAGTCTATCTTCCCAGAATTCAAGGGTAAGGTAAAGGATATGAACCTTATTTGGTTTGATACCACATATCCAAAGCAGGGCAGAGAAGCTAAATTCTCTACTGACAATGAAGGTGTTGTTACTGTTTCTGATAATGAAGTTACTAATCAGCCTTTATCAGAATATTCTAAGTGGCAAACTCCAGCACTTAAAGCTAATGTAGAGGAATCACTAATTCCTCTTAATCAGCAACAGGCTCTGCCAAATGCTTCTCCAGTAGACAGCAATTGGAAGAAAAACACTGCAGCTCCTGTAGCTCAAGTTAAACCTAATTCAAATGCAGTACTAGAAAACTTTAAAAAGAACATAAATACTTTAAGGGGCTACTTTGAGGGTAGTGCTCCTATAACTCAGATACTCCCTAATCTTTCTGATGCATCTATCCGTGTTTTAGGTAACTATTTTATGGGTGGAGTTGAACCTACATTGGAACAATATAGGCAGTTATGGAATGAAATAGAGTTTGTTCCTAATCCAGATCCTGATGATTATTTTAAATTTATACCTAGAGAAAGACAGCAGGCTACTCAACAACAACCTAAGAATAATTCTTCTGTAAAAATCACAGAATCTTCAGGAGGGTATGCTCAAAGAACAAGAGAAAATGCAACTTGGTCAGATATTACTTTAGCTTTAGCTATTAATTTTGATACTGCAGGAGAAAAGTTAACTAAAAGAGTTGCTGGAAACAAGTATATTTATTCTGTTCCTACTGGTGATTTATCAACTGTTGTAGAAGAATTATATAGTCAAATTATATCTAAGGGGTTACCTACTAAAAACATTAAATTAAATATAGCAGGAAATGGAATTTATTCTTTAGTTACTAATGAAATTGATTCTCCATTCTTATCTCAAAATGATGTGAATAATACTGTAACTTCAATTATTAAACTTCTTCAGGAAAGAAAAGGAATCACTATTTCAGAAATAAGAAGTGGTGGTCAGACAGGTGTTGATGAAGCAGGTATTATTGCAGCTCAAAGATTAGGTATTCCTGCATCTGTGCATGCTCCTAAGGGCTTCTTGTTTAGAACAGCAGATGGCAAGGATATTGCTGATAGAAGTGCTTTTGAAAGTAGATTTAATCAAGCTCAACAGTTTATACAGCAGTCTCAAACACCAGTTGAATCTCAAGCTCCTTCTGTAGCTTCAATGCCTGAAGAAATAAAAGAGCCTGAGTCAGTTGCTTTTGATAGTGCTTTAAAAGAACCAGACAGTAGGACTCAGCAATTCTATACTACCTTTACTCCTCAACAGATTAAAGATAGGGGAGCAATGATAGCTGATATGTTCTCTTCAATAGTTGATGAGTATATTGCAGATGAATTAGAAGCTATAGAAAATGCTTTAACAGACAATGAGAAGTCTGATACTGAAAAAGAGAAGCTGAGAATTAAAAGGAGTACATATAAAGATCCTATAACTGGAAGGCAGCAGGCTATTAGAGATCTTTCAATAGGTGAAATCATAAAAAAAATAAGGAGCAGGCTTGAAGTATCAAGGGATAGTGCAGATGAAGAGTCTCAAATCAGATGGCAGAACACTATTGATTTCTTTATTGAATTATTCAATGCTCAGGCATCACTTAGTATTGAAGAGCAAGAAGGTGTAAGAATTATAGACCTTGAATTTGTTGAGCCAAGCCCTGCAGATGTAGAAAATGAAGAAGAAAGTGATGGTAATGATGAAACTGGGCATATAGTAAGTGGAAATGACGGCTGGATATTCCAGGCAAGATTTGAAAATCCATTCAATTCTCTGTCTAAGAGAGTCAAGAGGCTTATGTATAATGTTGAGAGGCCTAATAATGAGAAAGATGATTTAGGATACACTAGAAAGTATCCTATGGGGCAGATTTATGCCTCCCTTCTCTCTTATCTTTCAGCTAATATGCAGTCTCCTGATGACTTTATTCAGGTTACTACTGATTTCAGTCAGTTTGATCCTGATGAAGTAAATGCAGAGATGTATCCTATAGGATATCCTACATTCCCAGCCCTTGAGAAGATGAAAGATAAATATCCTTGGGTAGGTCAGCTTATAGAAAGACTTACAATGGACTACATGAATCCTGAGTATAACACTGACTTAAGATATCCATCCACCTATGGAGCTGTATGCTCTCAATTCTATACTAATTTCAGGAAGGCGATGATACCTTATGGTAAAATACAGGTAGGTAAGGATGAGAATGGAAATGACTATTATGGTGTCACTCCTATGAACTATGACATGGAGGAAAGATGTCAGTTAGACAAGCTTAAAGCCAACTATAACAATGGATTCATCCTTACACCTACTTCTATATATAATTCTGATACTACTGTAAACAGAGAGCATGCCAAGCAGCTTATCAAGATGATTGATGAAGCTACTGATAATAACAAAGTATGGGATATGTACAACATATTCCAGCTTATGAAGGGCGATGTAGAATTAGAAGAGGATGATGTAAAAAATTTCAATGACTATATTGACAATGTACACAAGATTCTTATGTCATTTGGCATAGGCACTCGTCAAGATAGGGATAACATAATAGGATTGCTTGCTCAGCGTGAGGGTGGTGGAGAATTATCAAGTGTTCTCAGTGAATTAAAGAGCATTGCTGATAATATTGCCAATCTTTCAGATGAGAAGGTAAAAAATTTCAATTACATACTTGATAACAAGATAGGTCAAGATGGTGGAAGTGTATGGAATAATTTCTTCAATGGCAGGGGATTTATTTCAGATGTTTCTTATATTCAGTCTTTCTATGATTCTGCTACTAAGAAAACTAAGTATAGCTACTCAGCAGATAACTATCTGCAGAAGATGTTTAGAAACCTATATGAAGCTGATAAGGCAACAAGACAGGCATTCATGGATGAGCACTTCAAGAAGTTTGAATGGTTCTATAACCATACCACAAATACTTGGAGAAACAAGTGGCTTGAGAAGCTTTATAATGCAGATACTGTAAGAAAGGGGTTGCCTTATAGGAATATAGACAGTATTACTGAGTATCCTGAAAAATCCTTTGACCCATTTGGTTTCTCTTCTTCTACAGGAGATGCAAAGACAAGAAACTATACTGAATGGGAACCAGATGATATTTGGCTTGTACAGAATAGAAATTATGATACAGGTTCTGATGAGTTTGGTTTCTATCTGGCTCCTATATTCTCAGACTCTCCTATGTCAATGACTGTAAGAGGCCCAAAGCTCAGCATAGATGAGCTTGTAGAAGGTTTTGTAAGTCTTATTGACCAAGAAATGTGGAGAATAAAATATGTTTCTGAGGACAGGGCAAAAGCTATAAAGAGGGGTATTGTAAATCCTATTGCCAATTTTGATGGTAAGAGAGGAAAGCAATTCTGCTTTATTCCTGAGCTTAATGATTACACATTCCCTGATGGAAAGAAATTCTTGGAGGAAATTGCAGACCTTAAGGAGAGACGTGCTTCTGAGGAAGAAATAGTGGCAGCTGAAAAGAAGGCCATATATGATGTTCTTAATAGCAGGTTTAATGATTATCTGAATGAGAATAAGAACCAATATCCTGTAGGAGATAAAATGACTCAGGAGATGAGAGAAGAGGAGTGGCTGAAATATTTGAATATGGCATACGCCAATGTCTCTATAGTTCAGATAACAAATGTCGATTTGGCCTTCTCTAAAAACAGTATTGATTTCCAAAAGCGATTCAAGGAAGTATATGCAGGTGGTATTCAGCTTAATACTAACTCTAGGTATGGTGAGAAGTATGAGAATGTAGCCATTATAAAGGATGACATAATTACTTCTCCATCTTATACTAATATAAAGAGGATTGTTGAAGCTATACCTTCACTGACAGATAAGGAGAAGAAAGAAATTCTTAAAACATTTAAGAATATCAATATTGCAGATGCCCAAGCTTTCAGGTCTATGTGGTCATATAGGTCTATTATGGATATGATGGGCAATTGGAGTGAAAGACAGCAAGAAGCTATGGAGCACTTCCAGGAAGGTACTTGGGATAAAGCTGATTTTGATATCATATATCAGACTATAAAGCCATTTGTCTTTGCAATAATTGAGAAGAATGATGGTATGGGAGGAACCATTGCAGTTCCACAACAGCATAAGAATTCAGAAATCTGTATGCTGATGATGTATGATATTATTACCAAGCATACAGGAATGGATAATTCTCCTGTCTATAGAGCTTTATCAAGATTCATGGACCAATATAAAGGAGCTGATGGCAAGCCTCTGATTCATATGATTCAGTATGAATCTGCAAGTAAGAAGGGCACTCAAGGAGTTGTCAATATTTCATTCCATGCAGGTAGGGTAATGGATCTTGCAAATAATGGTGTTACAGTTGGAAATAATAACAAGATAGAATTTAATCTCAATAAGTCTAATACATTGGAAAATGTAGAAGACACTTACAAGGCAATTAAGGAGAGATTAGATTTAGCTCTTGATAATGGTACTATTTCTCAGAAACAATATAGAGAAGTATTTGATGCACTCAGACCTGATGAGGATGAAA
>JAEEGL017010563.1_pt1 | contig 14902 bp, 12 predicted proteins | sample 9134231 | NCBI WGS metagenome assembly JAEEGL01 (sample SAMN16246548, study PRJNA631951) | gut metagenome | biome: gut microbiome; feature: rumen; material: fiber-attached | host: Bos | place: Iran: Karaj | collected 2018-10
GCAAGTTCGGATGCATTCATCTCAAACTCAACACCGCTTCCGGTCCAGACAAGATTCAGCTGGCCGGATTTATCTATGCATCTTCCGCATATATGAACTTTTTCCCAGGAAATAATCTCTGTCATATTCATTTTCTTTTATCCGAGTTTACCTGCTTTGCTTCCGCCTAGGGTCGCACCGCTTAATATATTTGTATCAAAAGAATACGTAACCGCAGCTTCCTCACGAACACGCTTAAGTGCTAGTTCGATCATTCGGTCAAGCTGTTCTTTATATTTCATTCCGAGAGCTTCCCAGAGGTAGAAAGCAAGGGATCCGGGAATGGTGTTTATCTCGTTGTAATAGAACTTACCGTTCTCTTCATCTATCATGAAGTCGATTCTCGCAACGCCGTTACATCCAAGCTTCTGGAATGCTTTTACGGCAATGCTGCGGATTTCTTCTCTCATCTCGGGAGAAACCTCTGCAGGAATCTTTCTTGAAACGCCTGCCATACCCTGTGAAGATCCGGTCTTCTTGCCGCCGCCTGAGCAGTACTTATCTTCATAGCTTAAGATATCCTTGCTGTGAAGAGGCTCTTCAATCTCAGATGCCTCCGCAACATTCTCATCACCGAGAACCGCACAGTTGATCTCACGAAGCTTAGTGATGGCATGCTCTGCGATGATCTTTCTTGCATATGAATAAGCCTCATCGATTGCCTTGGACAGTTCGCTTCTGTCCTTAGCTACTGTAATACCGACGCTGGAACCTGCATTAAAGGGCTTTACGATGACGGGATATCCAATCTTAGCTTCAATATCATTCATCAGATTATCCATCTTCTCGTAGTCAGCCATTGTATAGATATAGCTGTCAAGAACAGGAATGTCGTTGTCCTTAAGTACTGCTTTCTGAACATACTTATCCATACCGACTGCCGATGCGGTAACATCACATCCTACAAAGGGAAGTCCGAGAGTCTTGAAATATCCCTGAAGAGCACCATCTTCTACATTGGTTCCGTGTACAACAGGGAATGCAAGGTCTATGGGAATATCGGTCTTCTTACCGAAGAGTCCTGCTTTGTGAGATACCATGTGTACTCCGTCGCCTTCGTTGATCATGATGACGCGTGTAGATTTATTGAGAAGAGCAGGGATATCACGGTAGCTTTCGATCTTACCGATATCCTCTCCAACATACATCTCATTATTCTTGGTCAGATAAACGGGAGTGATCTCATACTTCTCTTTATCTATAGCCATATAGGCCTGAATACCGGATATTACCGATACTTCATGTTCTACACTTCTTCCTCCGAACATCAGAGCTATTCTTGTTTTCATTTTATTTCCTCCTGACCGGATGGTCTAAAAATACTTTCGGATTGAACATCCAGATGATAAAAAGAGCAATAGCAAAAGCTCTTAAGAAAACATATGCAAAGTTCAGATAATCTGTTGAATATAAAACAGATCCGAATTTTATCCTGTCAATTACAACTCCTACAATATGGTAAACATTCAATATCAGAGATATACCGAGGACTAAAGATCTGATTATGGTAAAAACAATTCTGTGTGTGGCATCGTCTTTGAGAACAAGTACCAGCCAGGCAACAATAATAAAAATGGTCGAGAGCTGCTGCCTTATAGTTTGAAGAAGATCACCTTCAAAAGCTTTGGTGTTGATAATAAAGTAAGCTATATCCGCAACATAATAAATAAATGTAACCATGATTGGAACACGAATGGATGCTTTATTTCTTGCAATAAAATATATCCACATTCCCCAGATCATCAGTTCAGCAAAAGATAAAATAATGCGGAACACAGTGATAAATATGATCAGTGGCATCCTGTCTCCATACCAGCTTTCGAAAGTCATAAGATCCATGTCTCCGAAAGCTCGAAAGATTCCGATGATGTAAAGAGGAAATGTTATTATTGTATTTGCTGCGACAAGTATCAGCATTACATTGGCGAAAACATTGTATTTTTTCGTCATGGCATTCTCCTGCTCCGCTTAGTAGTTATCTGGCAGATTGTTCTCAAGAAGGATGTATTTTTTCTTATCCGACTTGATGTTATAATCCTTTACCATTTCATCAGCATTGACATCGTAATATATATCATGCTCACAGAAATAACTATCAACGCGAGAATAATTATAGATTTACGAACTTTAGGCTTATAAAAGCGTTTATGAAAAGATTTCATGAAAGTTATTTCCCAAGGTTCTTCGCTATCCTTATTACGATTGATTATTTCAATAGCTTCTCCGGGTATTTCATTTTCATTTATTTTTTTCTCAGACATACATTTGTAATCAGTAATTATCCGGAAGATCGTTTTCAAGCAGGATATATTTTTTCTTATCCGACTTGATGTTCATTGCACGGTTCATTGCATCCTGAAGGTTATCGAATGCCTCTACTTTATTTTTATCAAATCCCGTCGAAAGAACGCCTTCGTATATGGGCTCTGTTCTCTTTTTACCTACCAGGAATATATAATCGCAGTTAGCAGCGGCGTAGGTCCCGAACTTGAAGTTATAATCCTTCTCGCCTTCTCCGAGCTCTACCATGCCGGGGGTGATAAGGATGTGCTCCCCGTCAAAAAGATGGAGCATCTCAACGGCTGCTTTTGATCCGATGGGATTGGAATTGAAAGTATCATCAATGACGGTAACGGTGCCTCTGTCAAGGAGCTGTAATCTGTGTTCTGCGGGCTGAAGTCTTCTTACGGGGATCTTCAGATCCGCAAGAGGAATCCCGTAAGCATGTGCTACGGCGATGGCACCAAGGACATTAATGACGTTATGTCCGCCGATGAGTCTTGTGGTAAATTCTTCTTTTTCTCCGTCAGGAGCGGTGACAGTAAATGTGGTTCCCATGTCGGATACCAATACATTCTCGGTTCTGTATCCGTTTGATTCACCTGCTCCGTACATTACGGTATTCTTGTAATTTCCTGCATTGCCTGAGATATATTCATTATCACCGTTCAGGAAAAGAAGTCCGCCTTCGGGAAGTGCATCACCAAGTTCAAACTTAGTCTTAACGATATTGTCCATGTTAAAGAAAGTCTCGAGATGCTGAGGTCCGATGGAAGTTATAAGTCCGTCACAGGGATGAACTATATCACAGATCTCTTTGATCTCTCCTACTTTTCTGGCACCCATCTCGCATACAAAGATCTCATGAGTGCTCTTCATCTGCTCCCTTATGGTCTTAACAACGCCCATGGGGGTGTTGTAACTTTCGGGAGTAACAAGGACGTTATATTTTACGCTGAGTAATGTGTTCAGATAGAACTTCAGAGAAGTTTTTCCGTAGCTTCCCGTAACACCGATAACGCGGATGTGATCATTCTCAGCAAGAATTTTCTTAGCATCATTGATGTAATACTGTCTTACCATGTGCTCTACGGGGCGATTGATCACATTGGCAAGAGGCAGAAGGAAAGGTACAAAGCACACATCCAGAAATGCGGCATGAAGAATGCCGAAGAAACGTGTATGCTCTCCCGCAAACCAGCCAAGGAACGCAATAAATACACCGAGAATACAGGTGGTTATTACAAGTCTCTTGGCTCTTGTGGTATATACAAGTTTTTTCTTAGTGAATACTTTCTTGAGAAATCCGTAGAATCTGATGACTACATAGAGAATAAAAATAGCAATGCAGACAGTAACAGCATTAACGAAAAAGCAAAGAAAAGGGGCAAAGCAGATTACGATAACGAGCAGCTTCTGCTTGCCGAAATTGGATTTGAGCCAGTGAAAATGCTCTTCATTGTCATAGCCGTTAAGCTGGAGCATATGAAGATTAAATCTGAGCACCATGAAAAACGCCCACGCACACAGCAGAAGGCTAATCACAGTTATGATCTTAACAAAAAGGGCAAGGTCCATTATTACTCCGTAATATCAAGATAGGCTCTGACTATTCCTGTGAACATGGGAACATTTTCAGCAAAAGAAAAATGTCCGGTTCCGGGAATGACGGCAAGCCCTGATGAAGGCATAAGCTTCTCCATGGTCTTGGCATCAGAAAGCGGAGTGGCATCGTCTTTGTCACCCCATATCAAAAGCGTATCGTATTTATTTCCTGCAAAAAGATGTGTAAGGTCTTCATTTACCGCCTTAACGAGACATCCTTTCATGACAGGTGAAGCATTCCTGTAATCTTCGGAACCCTGAGTGGATTTCCACAGATCTATCATCTCTTTGAAAAATGCATAGATAGGTTTGAAGTTAAGGATTGCTTTAAGTATCTTATAATGTCTGATCTTTATCTTCTGCTTAAGAGTCCTCTTGGGCATTACACCCGCAGAATCTATAAGTATGATCCTGTCTATCTCAAAGGGAAGTTCCTTACGGGAGGTAAGCTTGATGATCATACGTCCGCCATAGGAATGACCTATGAGCAGTGCCTTCTTGATCTCAAGTGCCTCCATGAGCTTTATGAAAAAGTCAGTGAACTGATCTACTGTCCAGCTCTCGGGAGGTTCCTGGCTGGAACCGAATCCGGGAAGATCAAACTGCAGAACACGATACTTGGGCTGAAGGGCTTTTGCCACTACGTCGTAAAGGGGATAAGTTGTTCCCCAGCCCTGTAAAATGACCGCTGTTTCATCACCTTCTCCGGTGAATTTATATGCTATTTTCAGACCGTCTATAGTAATGTCCATAACCTGTAATATTCTACCACTTTCGGGGGTTTTATTCCATTAAAAAAGCCGTACTTTTCAAGGTTTCAGAGCTTTTTGAGAGGCCGGACTGTAAAATCTGCCTTTTTGCCTAAAAATACAGCCTTTTTCAGTAGATTTTGGCTTCTGAGGAGGATGCAGGGCTGTAAAACTTGCCTTTCTGCGGAAAATTACAGCCTTTTTCGGTAGATTAGATCTTCTGAGGGAGATTCTTGACTGTAAAATCATGCGTTTCACGGAAATTTACAGCCTGCTTCAGTATTTGGGAGCTTCTGAGGAATAAAAAAAGTGGTGAGCGTACAGCTCACCACCTGGAAATCGGACAATGTGCGGATTTGCTTGCGGCTCTGATTTCGACGTAGCAGCCGCATTTCTGACAGGTACCTGCCAGAAGACTATCGCAGACCAGACAGACATTCAAACGCTCTTCGTAGAGTTCATCAGATGCTTTCTCGGATTCCGAAAGCATAGCCCTGGTCCTTTTGACATATTCATATATATCAGCCTTTTCCGCCATATCTCGGATCAGGCAAAGCTTACACTCACTCATAAAATATTCAATCTGTCTGATCAGATAGTTTCCATCCATAAACACAGCATAAATGGAACCTGTATTCAATCAAATGCTAAGTTTTTATCTGTTCTTCTCTTTCTCTTCGTACATGTTATCGTCTGCAAGATCAATGAACTCTTTAAGGGAAATGGATCCGTCGGTAGAGGCGATGCCGATACTGACGGTAAGATCAAACTGAACACCACTCTCCTCATTAATCGACTTGAGCTTTTCGTTGATCCTGTCCTTGAGTTTCAAACATTCTTCCAATCCCGAAGATTCAAAGAGAATTGAAAACTCATCGCCACCGTATCTGCATATATTTGCTCTTTTGGGGAGTTCCTTACATCCCTGACGTAAAGAATCGGCAATATTCTTAAGTGCCTGGTCGCCTTCGACATGACCGTAGGTATCGTTAATGGACTTGAATTTGTTGGCATCGATCATAAGAAGGTAGAGTTTGCTTCCTTCCGCATGGTTCTTGGACCAATGATCATAATGATGAATCAGCATTTTCCTGTTGTTAAGTCCGGTAAGAGGATCGATGGAAATAAGCTGATCGGTCCAATTCAGATATAAAAGAAGGGTTGCAAGAGCAAGTACTCCGCACGCCACGGGAAGTCTGGGATAGAAAAGCTGAATGATACCGGCGCCTCCGGGAGCTATCGGGAATAAAGCAAGTAATACCAGAGTTTTCTTGTTACTGTTCCCCCTTTTTCTGAGTGCACCGATAATGGTGTGAGAACATGCAACCACAACATAGATGTAAGAAAACAAATAAGTAAGAATAAAGTACGGACCTCTGTGATATACACCGTTGTCCTCAACATAAAACAGAATTCCGGTAAATACATTGACGACAAGTATTACGGTCATGGGAATCATAAGAATTGAGGAAATCTGTACTTTGCGTTTGCTTTTTACAAGATCCGAATCACGCAGATATTCAAAATACAAAAACCAGAAATAGCACATAAGTGTCGTTGCAAAAAAGTATGTCTCTTTGCAAAGCAGCTTAGCGGCGGATGTAAAATGTCCGAGCGGAATTACCCTTTCATTTATCAGAACAAATAAAGAATCGGATACAAAAAAGACCATCTCCGCAATTATGGACATAGAAAAATTTCTCTGAGCCACCATCTTGGAAAGACCCATTGTTTTCCAGAGGATGAAGGCTATGAGAGCCAGCGAGAACATATTTATTTCCGCGTATAGAATCGCATATTCAGTCTGCATAACAATAATACAAAATGAGGGAGCAAATAACCGCCCCCTCAGTAATAGAATTACATTTCAACAGCAACTATTGAAGTTACGCTGCTTGCGGGAAGTTTAACTTTGATTCCGGCTCCGCCATCTACGACTTCAGCACCGATTTCTTTGATAACGACATTTTCGGGCTTATCGAAGGTATTGTGAGCGGTGATGTCGCCAGCAACGGTTTTTGCAACCGCGCTGCTTACTTTGGTTCCGCCGACAATGATATCGATCTCTGCTTCCTTTTCGGGATCGGTGTTAACAACGGTGATGCAGAGCTTTCCGTCTTTTTCGCTTGAGGAAACGGAAAGTGAAGGAATCTCATACTCTCCGTCCTTAAGCTCCTCGGTCTCCGCATAGCTCTCAACATGACGAGCATCCATGTGATCCTTGAAAAGATCATATACATGGTAGGTAGGAGTAAGGATCATCTTGGGACCGTCGGTCAGGATCATAGCCTGAAGAACATTGATCATCTGTGCGATGTTGCTCATTACAACAGTATCGCATCTGTCATTGAACATGTTCAGGTTAATACCTGCAACAACCGCATCACGGATGCTGTTCTGCTGGTAAAGGAAACCGGGATTTGTTCCGGGCTCTACCTCAAACCAGTTACCCCACTCATCAACGATGAGTTTAAGCTCGTGATCAGGCTTGGATGCCTGCTTGAGAATTGAGATGTTATTATCCATGATCTCGCCGAGCTTAAGAGTCTTCTTGATGGTCTCAAAATAATCTGCCTTAGCAAACTCGGTAGCCTTGTTTTTGTGGAACCAGTCGGGTCCGGTTACTGTGTAGTAGTGGAGGGAAAGAGCATCGACAAACTGTCCTGCCTTCTCGGCAACTACCTTAGCCCAGTTATAATCATCAGCATTGGCTCCGCAGGCAATCTTGTAAACCGGATGGTCATTATCGTAATTTCTTACGAATGTGGAATATCTCTTGCACTCGTCCGCATAGAACTCGGGAGTCATATTTCCGCCGCATCCCCAGTTCTCATTACCGATACCCCAGTACTTTACATTCCAGGGCTTCTCTTCGCCGTTTGCTCTTCTTAAGTCTGCCATGGGTGAAACACCGCCCATGTTGCAATACTCAACCCAGTCGCTCATTTCCTGAACGGTTCCGGATCCTACGTTACCGCAGATGTAAGGCTCGCATCCGACCTGTTTGCAAAGCTCGAGGAATTCATGAGTTCCGAAGGAGTTGTCCTCGGTAACTCCGCCCCAGTTTGTATTTACGATCTTTTTTCTGTTTTCCTTGGGTCCGATGCCGTCCATCCAGTGATAGGTGTCGGCAAAGCATCCGCCGGGCCATCTGATAACGGGAACCTTGATGTTCTTAAGTGCGTTAACCACATCGGTTCTCATGCCGTTAACATTGGGAATACCGTCCTCTTCCTTTACGAATACGCCTTCGTAGATACATCTTCCGAGATGCTCTGCGAACTGTCCGTAAATATTCTTGTTGATGGTGCCTTTACTTTTCTTGGTGTTTACAACTATGTGTGCCATAAAAAATCTCCTGATTTATAATTTATCTTCCCAGACAATCTCTCCGGAAAGTTCGTCCTTGGCAAAAGGTCCGGGTATTACCTTAATGCCTCTCTTATTGCCAAAGTAATCGGTATTGAAGGTGATTGGAGTTCCGTCCGGATTCTCATAATACTCTTCGGGCTCAAATGCTTTGCCCAGAGTTTGGGTGTCGATCATGTGTACTTTGAAATCCTTCACAAGATCGAAAACGTTAGTCTTAAGTGAATACTTACCCTTCTTTTCCTCAAGCTTAACGTATGCCTTGGTCTTCTTATCAACGAGATGATCCTTCTCGTGCTTGAATGCACCTGCACCGTTAAAATATGCATTTCCGTGGATCCATACCGGAAGGTGTCCGAAATGTCCGGTTGCGAGCTTACCCATATCCGGGCGGCGCTTGCCTATATCAAAAAGCTCGATCCAGTCTTCATACAGAGGATACTCGTTCCATACATGGGTACCGACTTCCATATTGGTGGGCTCACGCTTGGGATCCCATCCCTTGAGATAATCCTTAGGTATCTGAGTATTCTGGATAAAGATGTTGTTGTAGAATCTGTCATCACCGTGAAGGATGGTCATAAATCCCAGAACCTCGGTACGGTGAGCTATATGGTAAGGAGTGTAGCGGGGCTCGCGCTGTCCGTTGATTATGGAATCGACACCGCTTCCTACCATTACGAAAGATCCGCATACAAGGTTATGAACCATGGCAACACCCTGAGTAGCTATACGGAGTGAGCAGGGTGACAACAGAATGTTGTTATCAATGAGCGTGGGTCCGTGTCCGACCTCAACAAAGAGATCCTGGTCGAAGCGGTCGGGCTTTGCTTTGATGAATTCAGGGAAGCAGTTATCATGCAGGAAGTTCTGAGTGATACGGGTTCCCTGTGCCTGCCAGTCACACCAGATTCCCATCCAGCAATGATGAATATGGTTCCTGCGGAAAATAACGTCGATAGCCGCATGGAACTTAATACCTGCGATCTCCGCACCGCCAAGCTGCTGCATGCAGTTAATGTGATGGATATGGTTATCCTCGATAATGGAGAATACGCATCCCATTCTTCCTACGATACCGGTCTGCTCACAGTTATGGATGTGGCATCTTCTGACGATATGTCCGCCCACGGTCTCCTTGGTCCATCCGTCATACTGAGCACGGCATACCGCATCTCTTTCCATCTGGGTAGGACTCTTAACATGTTTATGGAAGAAGTAATTATCATTGTTTTCCTGGGAATAGTTACCGAAGGAAATACCGCAGCACTTCGAGCCGTAAACATCGCAGTCTTCAATGATCCATCCCTTGGACCAATGTGCACCGATCATACCGTCCTGGAATGCCGCGGGAGGTGCCCATGTGGTTGCAGCCTTACATACGGTAAATCCGGAAAGAGTGATATAGCTTCTGTATTTCTCGGAAGGCATAAAGCAGTTTCTGCGTACCGTAATCTCTACTTTTTCCTTCTTGGGATCCTTATCCTTGAAGTTTGCATAGATAACAGTCTCGTTAGTCTTCTCATCCTGCTCGCAGTACCACTTATAAACAGAAAACTCGGGCTCCCAGCTTCTGTCATATACCTTGCCCTCTTCACACTCCTTAAGCGAGCCGCATTCATACATCATACGGTCGTTGAGGAATACATTACCGGTATGCATATGGTTATCGGCAAAATACCAGTCGCCTTCAACTTCCTGAATGTAAGGGTTATATGCACCGAAGATCGTATTATCGATCCTTGTTACATAAGTAGATCCCTTATGTTTTTTCCAATCGGTTACAACCTCTGCTCCGGTTATAACAGCCTTTAAAGGCTTTTCGGAAATATAGGTTATTCTCGCGTCTTCTCTTCCGGCATTCTTGGGATTTACATACTCCCTGTAGATACCGGGTGCGACAATGACCTCATCTCCGGCTACGGCAATATTTGCCGCGTCCTGAATTGCCTTAAAGGGTGATTCTTTGCTTCCGTTGCCACCCCTGGCCACCGAAGCGTTTACATAGATTTTCATAGCGTACCTCCTCGCATTTAAATTGCCCCTTTATTTATTTGTTAAAATAATACCTCCGGTAAGATCCGTCGTAATACGTTTCCCCTATAACTTCCTCACCGTAATTATCCGAAAGCCAATTCATAAGCCATGAATCCTCTGCTTCTTTGGACTCTCCGTACCAGCAAACTATCTCCACAACGTCCGGCAATTTATCCGGATGTTCTTCCCAGTACAAGCCCTGACTTTCATCGATCACGCATGAAGTCTGCGTATCTTTGACCGATATCTCCACATCTTTAAACAGATACTCAAGAGAACTCGCTCCGTCCATCATTCCGCAATTTCCGGATATTAAAACACAGCTTCCGTCAGGAATAAGTTCCTGCCATTCGGCATAGGTACTGTCTAAGATGAATGGTCCCATATATTCCGAGAATATTCCGATCATCGGTCCCTTCTTTGATACTCCCGCGATATCTGTCAGATTGATGTAGCAAAAAGACATGGATCTGACAATATACAGATTTATCAAAACAATGGGAATCACAGGAAAAATCCTGAAAAAACCGGCACTCGCAATGGTTTCTTTTTCAGTTTCATATTCATACAGAAATGAAAAAGAAATACATACTCCGAGTATCATATATCCAAGTGAAGAATGCAATGAAAGATTTGATAAAACCGCCGTGGAGATCATTTGGAAAACGCTGATTATAAGCGCTATGGAAAGCGCATCTTTCCTAAGACCTTTCTTACGAAAAGACATAAAAATACCGGTCAGAAGAAGTGCATTATTAAACTCCGCAAAACAAAAATCCGTGTTCATTGAAACCGCATCGGATAAGAGCCAGATTCCGCACAGAGTTAGAAAGACAACGGCAAATTCGTCTTTTTTCGTCTTTTTATCCGTTTTCAAAAAGAAATCCTTGATGCGGATGATAAGTCCCGACAAAAGTCCGATAAACAAATATGCAACAAACAAAGTAAGCAGGTCCTTACCATAACCAAAAAGCTTATCGGATACACTCATAGCATGGGAAGGATCGGAAGAAACAATATGACCTATTCCCTTTACAAACTCATCCGTGCCCAGTGTTGTTGCAAAATAGGCAAGATACAATAATCCGCTCACAAGACAGATAAGCGTAAGTATAATAGAATTCTTAAAGCCTTTATCCGTGTATTTAAAAAGAATCCATATAGCACCTATCCACATGATCACGCATGATGGATAAGCCAAAACCGAAAGGAAAAGAGATACCGCAGAAAGAATCAGATACCCCATCTTCTTCTCGGTAATGAAGCATATTAAACAGCTGAAAAGAAGTACTGATGAATACAGCTGCATATTGGAATATTCGGGAATAATAAGGAGTTTGGGCGAAAGTATCATGAAGATACATGAAGTTATAAAAGCCGTATCGGGGCTGAATACTTTCTTAAGTGCTTTACAGAAAAAAGCAGCGACAAATGCTTTAAGAACCGTTCCGCATACATGAAGATAAAGAATAATTCCTGTTGTGGTTCCCGTAAGCTTTATATAGATATATTCAAGAAAGGCACACAAAAATGCAGAAGTCTGATGAGGCTCCCACATCTCGGTAAACATTCTGTCACCCTTTATGATCCTGTAGCCTATTGCCGCGGCATAGCCGGAATCATAATCAAAATCCGCAAAGATTCTTTTTAAACATACCCCTAAAGTAAAAACAAACAAACATATCTTAAATATGTTTGTTTGGTCTTTTTTACCTTTGGACAAGATTTCACCCATACGGATCCTAATATTTCTTTCTTGTACTTAATTCGTTATATATCATCCGGTAGTTCTCATATCTGACCTGTGAGATCTTACCTTCACCGACCGCAGTTTTGATACCGCAATCAGGTTCCGATATATGAGAACATCCCGCAAAACGACAATTCTTTTCGTGCGATATGAATTCCGGATAGTATTTCCAGAGGTCTTCTTTTTCAATCCCCCTGTTTTCAAAGCTGGTAAATCCGGGAGTATCGCATATATATGTATCCTCACCTATTATGAACAGTTCGGAATGTCTTGTGGTATTCTTACCCCTGCTTATCTTGGCTGAAAGCTCTCCCGTCTGAGAGATTTCTTTTCCGAAGAGTCTGTTTATGGTGGAGGATTTTCCGGCACCGCTTGGTCCTGCCAGTGCTGCGGTCTTACCCTTCAGAGAATCAAATAACTCCTCAAATCCCTCACCCGTAAGAGCACTTATAAGTCTTACATCATATCCTGCATTTTTATAAACGGATACAAACTTCTCACCCTGTGAATCAGCATCTATATCTTCTTTGTTAAAAGCAATGATACAGGGCAGTTTTTCAAGTTCGAGATTAATAAGGAATCTATCTAGAAGATTAAGAGAAGGGTCGGGATTTTTCACCGCAAAAACAATCAGAATAAGGTCAACATTTGCGACCTCGGGTCTGAAAAGAGAATTTCTTCTGGGAAGTATTTCGGAGACATTGCCGGTCTTCGCATTACCATCGATTATATCGATGACGCAATCGTCCCCAACAAGCGGCTTGAGGCCTTCCTTTCGGAAAGCCCCTTTCGCTCTGCATTCATAAATATCTGCTCCGGAAGCCACGTAGTAGAAGCCTCCGACGCCTCTGATTATCTTACCTTTCAGAGAATCCATTAAGCATCTTCCTGTGTAAATATAATTTCTCTGGTAAAGGATTTTTCAACCGTGCCTCCGGGAACAACGGTACCGTCGGCATTGGTGGTAGGTTCGGTAGTTACCGTATATGTAACGGTAAGTATACCTGAAGGACATCCTATTCCGTAGAAATTGGATATATAAGGGAACTCTTTTGTAGTCTGGTCAAGGAGCACTTTACCGTCAGAGCCCACAAGTCTGAGTCTTACATCGGTTCCGGGGATATAATCCGGAGCTTCGGCAGCTGTGGGAGGTGTAACGTTAAGATTACACTTATATGTGTGCTTCTCGGCACCCGAACTTACTTCAAAATCAATGATCGTGCCCTGTCCGACAAATGAGCCTTCTGCAATGGACTGAGAACAAACCGTTCCTTCGGGATAAGTATCTGAAGGAACATAAGTAATATGGCCGATTCCCAGATCATTTTCGATACAGGTTACGGTTGCATCTGCTTCTTCCATTCCTATGATTCCGGGTACTTTTACCTTAACATCGGTAGGACCGACGCTTACAGTAATGGTAACAGCAACGCCCTTAGCTGCCATAACGCCGGGATCGGGATTCTGGGAAATTACATATCCCTGAGGTACCTCATCGGAACTTGCTTCCTCTGCCAATACGGTAAATCCGCTGAGTTCCAGTGTAAGCTTGGCTTCGCTGATGGGTTTACCCACTACATCGGGCATTTCCACGGAATCAGTTCCGGAACTTACCAGAAGGTTAACATTGGTTCCCGATAATACCTTCGTTCCGGGCTGAACATCACAGCTGATGACAATTCCGGATGCAATGGTATCAGACTCCTGAAAATCAACAAGTACATTTAATCCGAGTGCTGCAAGTGCATTTCTTGCACTGTCTATATCAGAGCCTTCTACAGTAGGCATCTCAACTTCGACGGGAGTATTGCTCTGGGAAGTGGTATCATTAACAACCACGGAGCTGCCGCTTTCGGGTTCATCGCTTGTCTGAAGCTTATTTCCTATTATCTTGACCGCCAGGAAAATGATAACTCCCACGATGATGATTCCGGCAAGAATGGATAACACAGTGGTGATCTTCTCCATTCTGGTGGGTCCGTCATAGTCCGAGTGGCGAGGTCTTCTCACATATCCGTCATCATCGGGATAATCATCATCTTCATAATAATCGCTCTCGGCGAGTCTCATGGTGTTTTCTTTATGATCATCCTCGGGATAATAATCGTCATAATCGGAAGTATGATTTCTGATCTCTTCCATTTCCTCATCGGTGACGCTTCTGGTTCCTGCTTCCTCGATACCGGTTCTTACAACAAAATCGGCATCGGGAGTCATGAGGCACTGCTTAAGGTCATCTACGAGTTCCTGCATATTCTGATAACGTCTGTCGGGAGATTTCTCACAGCACTTGAGAATTATATCTTCAAGAGAATAAGGAATCTCGGGAACAAACTCTCTGGGAGAAGGCATCTCCTCCTGAATATGCTTGATAGCTATGGCAACCGTGGTTTCCCCGTTAAAAGGAACCCTTCCGGTGAGCATTTCAAACATGGTGACACCAAGGGAATAGATATCACTCTTTTCATCGGAATATCCGCCTCTTGCCTGCTCGGGTGAGGTGTAATGTACGGAGCCCATAACATTGGAAGTGATGGTATTGCTGGTAGCTGCCTTTGCAATACCGAAATCCGTAACCTTAACCTTGCCTGCAAGGGAAATGATAATATTCTGAGGCTTGATGTCTCTGTGGATTATGTGCTTCTCATGAGCAGCCTCGATACCCATCCCAACCTGAATGGCTATACTTACGGCTTCTTCATAAGAAAGACGTGCCTTTTTCTCGATGTACTTTTTGAGAGTTATACCCTCAACAAGTTCCATTACAATATAGTAGATACCCTGCTCTTCCCCTACGTCATATACATTTACAACGTTGGGGTGCATGAGTCCGGCAGCTGCCTGTGCCTCTACACGGAATTTGGATACAAAATTCTCGTTCTCCGAAAATTCCTGTTTCAGGACCTTAACAGCTACATTTCTTGAAAGCTTGTTATCAACGGCTTTATATACATCCGCCATTCCGCCGGTTCCTATTTTTTCAAGGATCTCATAGCGGTCTGCAATTGTCATACCGATCTTTATCATTAAAGGTCTTCCTCATATTTAATGAGTACAACGGATATATTATCGA
>JAEEGL016128633.1_pt1 | contig 14901 bp, 14 predicted proteins | sample 9134231 | NCBI WGS metagenome assembly JAEEGL01 (sample SAMN16246548, study PRJNA631951) | gut metagenome | biome: gut microbiome; feature: rumen; material: fiber-attached | host: Bos | place: Iran: Karaj | collected 2018-10
ATGCCATAATCGATGAGGTGGACTCCATCCTTATCGATGAAGCACGTACGCCTCTTATCATATCCGGCCAGAGTGGAAAGGCTACCAAGCTTTACGAAGTCTGCGACGTGCTTGCAAAGCAGATGAAGCGCGGGGATGATGAGGAAATGATATACAAGCTGGATGCTGTAATGGATTCCATGATGCATACTGACAGCCAGCCTGAGGAGACCGGAGACTTTATCCTTAATGAAAAGGATAAGCTGGTGAATCTTACCGAGAGAGGTGTTGCTAGGGTAGAAAAATTCTTCCACATTGAAAACCTTGCGGACTCTGAAAACAGTGAGATCCAGCATGGTATTATACTGGCCCTGCGTGCAAACTACCTGATGTTCAAGGATCAGGATTATATCGTAAAGGATGACCAGGTTGTTATCGTTGATGCCTTTACCGGACGACTGATGCCGGGACGCCGTTTCTCGGACGGTCTGCACCAGGCAATAGAGGCAAAGGAGCATGTTAAGGTAAAGCGTGAGTCCATGACTCTTGCTACCATTACTTTCCAGAACTTCTTCAACAAGTTTGAGAAGAAGGCCGGCATGACCGGTACTGCGATGACAGAGGAACAGGAATTCCGTGATATATACGGAATGGATGTTATCGCTATTCCTACAAACAAGCCTGTTGCCCGTGTGGATGAAGAGGACTGCGTATACTGCACCAGGAAGGAAAAACTTCATGAGATCGTTGAACGTGTAAAGGAAGTCCACGCAACAGGACAGCCCATACTTGTAGGTACTGTAAATATCGATGCATCGGAAGAACTGAGCAGACTGCTCACTAAGGAAGGCATAAAGCATAATGTGCTGAATGCGAAGTTCCATGAGCAGGAAGCTGAGATAGTCGCTGATGCAGGTATCCACGGATCTGTTACTATCGCAACCAATATGGCAGGCCGTGGTACGGATATCAAGCTGGATGACGAGGCGAGAGAAGCCGGCGGTCTGCTTATCCTCGGAACAGAGCGACATGAGTCCAGACGTATTGATAACCAGCTGAGAGGCCGTTCCGGACGTCAGGGCGATCCAGGACGATCTGTTTTCTATATCTCACTTGAAGATGACCTGATGAGACTCTTCGGTTCAGAGAGACTTATAAATGTATTCAACTCATTAGGCGTTCCTGAGAATCAGCGTATAGAGCATAAGATGCTTTCCGGAGCAATCGAGAAGGCACAGACCAGGATCGAGAACAACAACTTCGGACGCAGAAAAACGGTACTCCAGTACGACCAGGTAATGAATGAGCAGCGTGAGATAATCTATGCAGAGCGCAGGCGTGTGCTTAACGGAGAAAGCATGCGTGATGTTATCTACAAGATGATACAGGATATCGTTGAGGAAGCAGTGGAGACAGTTATCGGCGAGGAGAACAATGCGGAGAACTGGGATCTTAAGGAACTGAATGAACTTCTGCTTCCGCTGGTTCCGCTTCAGCCCATCACTGCTGACCGTATTGAAAAGAAAAAGAACAGCGTGGTCCAGCAGCTTAAGGAAGAGGCGGTGAAGCTTTATGAGGCTAAGGAAGCTGAGTTCCCTGAGCCTGAAATGATCCGTGAGGCTGAGCGTGTAATCCTGCTTAAATCCATCGATAAGAAGTGGATGAACCACATTGACGATATGGATCAGCTGGAGAAGGCGTCCGGCCTGTCCGGCATGGGTCAGCAGGATCCTCTCGCTGAATACAAGAAGAGTGCTTTTGAAATGTTCAATGCCATGGAGCAGGCCATAAAGGAAGAAACTGTCCGCATCCTCTTCAGGATAAGGCTTGAGAAGAAGGTAGAGCGTGAGCAGGTGGCTAAGGTGACAGGAACCAACAAGGATGAGAGCGCCACAAAGACTCCTGTGAAGCGGGCTGCAGTTAAGATATATCCCAATGCACCCTGTCCCTGTGGAAGCGGCAGGAAGGTTAAGGAGTGCCATCCTGAGTATCTTAAAAAACAGTAGCTTTGAATTCGCAGAATAAAGGAGCTGTCGTTTTGGTGATTTAGGATAATAAGGAGCATATTATGGTTGAACTTGACCAGATGAAAATAGAATTACAGCAGTACAAGGAACCCCTTGCAGAAGTAAGGGATTCCCTTGATATTCCTTCGAAGAAAAAGCGTATTGAAGAGCTGGATATGGATATGGCATCACCTGATTTCTGGAATAATCCGGATCGTGCCAACAAGCTCTCAAAGGAAGCCAAGAATCTCAAGGATACCGTGGAGGAATGCGAGGCCATGGAGCAGGCATATGAGGACATAGAAGTTCTTATAGCCATGGGCAATGAGGAAAATGATGCTTCAATGATAGATGAGGTAAGGAGCGAGCTGGATTCGCTGATAGAGCGGCTGGAGACCATGAGGCTCAAGACCCTTCTTACCGGACCTTACGATTCTAATAATGCAATCTTAAGCCTTAATGCGGGCGCCGGCGGCACAGAGAGCTGCGACTGGTGCGGTATGCTTTACCGTATGTACATGCGCTGGGCTGAGAGAAAAGGATTTACATTTGAAGAGCTCACAATGGTTGAAGGCGATGAAGCAGGCGTCAAGTCTGCGGATTTCCAGATAAGCGGCGAGAATGCTTACGGATATCTTAAGAGCGAGCAGGGGGTTCACCGCCTCGTGCGTATCTCACCTTTCAATGCTCAGGGAAAGAGGCAGACATCCTTCGTGTCTCTGGATGTACTTCCGGAGCTTAAGGATGATTCCGAGATAGAGATAAAAAATGATGATATCAGGATAGATACGTACCGAAGCAGCGGAGCCGGCGGACAGCATATCAATAAGACATCATCTGCCATCCGTATAACTCATTTTCCTACGGGCATAGTCGTAACCTGCCAGAATGAGCGCTCACAGTTCCAGAACAAGGATAAGGCTATGGAAATCCTTAGAGGCAAGCTTCTCCAGCGCAAGCAGATGGAGGATGAAGCCAAGCTTAAGGGCATACAGGGTGACCTGAAGGCAATAGGATGGGGCAGCCAGATCCGTTCCTACGTGCTTCAGCCGTATCAGATGGTAAAGGATCACAGGACCGGCGAGGAAACCGGGAATCCGGATGCAGTGCTTGACGGCGATATAGACAGATTCATTAATGCATACCTTAAGAATGCCAGCCAGGGAACCTTAAGAAGCGATGATTCAGGGGATGACATGTGATAATCGATTCGGGGATTCCGTTCAATGCCGGATAAACAATAATAAAAGACCTGCTTTTAAAAGCGGGTCTTTTTACGTTGTAACATAGGGATTTTATTCCCGGCTCGATTGTTTAAATTTTCCGGGAGAAACTTACCCTGCGGATTTCGCGTCCGTGAGATTCAGATGGAAACATGCATAGGAGGCATTCATATACGGGGTTACCCAGATCATGCCAAGACCTATGGTGAGTATGCTGAGAAGGATCAGCGGAATGAAGCTCAGCTGAATGCCTACTAATTTAAGCTTCTGGCCTTTCATGAGCCAGAATGACATCCTGATGCAGTCACCTACACCTTTGTCGGGAAGGTCAAGAAGCACATAATAAAGCTGCGAAAAGGGCAGCCATATGATGTAGTATATCAGCATTCCGGCCAGACGTACCACCAGCGAGATGGTTGCCAGAGTGGTATCGTTGCTTCTTAAGGATAACAGTGCCAGCACGTCTGCAGGAAAAGTGAATACAAACTGGAGTGCGGCTAAGAGCAGTGCGCTCAGTACCACCCGGTTGTCTCTCAGCCCGCCGAAAAGATCCGCCATTCCATAGTTCATCCGGCAGCAGAGCTTTAAGTACATCCGGCTGAGTCCGAAAAGCAGAACCTGTATGAGCACATAGGAAAAGAAAGTAAGTGCTCCGGTAAGTATTATCATTCCTGTTCCCGTGCCCGGGATTGCGCTCCATACGGTGGATATTCCCCATGTAAAAAAGAGGAAAAGAAACTGCACTGATATGACTCTTACATAATTGCCCAGCAGGTATTCCCTTGCGCTGGCCTTGATTTCTGAATTCTTTTTTATCTGTCCCATAGTAAGTCTATAAGTAACGGCTTCTGCTTAAACAGCGAAGTCAATATTATTCCCTTTAGTGGCTTCTGCCTCGAAAGCCTTTTTGTTGGATCCGTAAGCGTTGTCTTTGGGGTACTTGATCATAGTGGAAGTGGTTCCGCCGGAAACATACCTGCGGCCGCATTCGGGGCAGGTGGCATAGTGGATGGCGACGCTTGCATGCAGGACTTTGCCGCCAGCCTGCTCAGCTTTGTCGTACGCATTGGCAACATGCTCCTGCTCGTGTCCACGGACCCTTGCATATACAGCATTTGGATTGATCTTGGCAGCAGACTTGAAGGATACATTTTCATCTGAACCGTCAACGTACTTCCTGTTTTTGCACGTCTGGCATTCACCCTTATTTGCGGATTTCGCAATGGGGTCGTCGCTGCTCTTCTGTACATCGGCATCTTCACGGACAAAATCGCCGCTCTTAACTTCACCTGTAGCCTTTTCGGCAGGTGTGGCAGGCCTGTATGTAACTGTGTAGGCGGCAGTCGGATCAAATCCGCCGATAGCGCCTATGGCCCCTGTAATCATAAATAGTCCTCTTAATATTTTAGATTGCCGTTTGTATCCAGCAGGAATTCCGGTATTTCACCGGTCTCGCTGTAATGCTCCATTCCCTCAAAGTACTCGTCGTAAGTCACCCCGTAGGTGGCTATGAAAGCTTCATCAATGATCTTCGCTGCATCCGGGTTGGCTATAAAATTGTAGAGCACAAATGCAGTGATGATCGTACCCATTATCATGCTGAATGCGGCTGTAACAACAGATGACTTTGCGAGCTTGCTCATATAGAGGTCGCTTCCCTTGGAAAGCACTGCAAATATAATGGACAGGCTTCCGAAGAACAGAGGGAATACACCGGTCATTATCGAGAACAGTGCAAGAAGCCCGCAGGCTGCTGCTGCTACATTAAAAAAATTAAGTTTTATCACCCGGGCCGGAAATTCCCTGTTTGTATTGTTTATTCCGTCATTCATAATTGATCGCTACTCTTCCTAATTATATGCAAATTATAACACATCCGTGGCAAAACCGCAAATGCGGGAATGGTTGATAAATTCTTTTATTTATGATAATTTATAGGACATGGATTTGGATTATCTGAGTGAATTTGATACGGACAATAAGGGCAAAGATTCCAAGGGAACCGGCGGAAACGGTGACGGAAAGAAAAGCGCACCGGAAAGAAAGGGCGGTAGAAGAAGGAAGCCGCTGATCACTATCTGCAATCTGCTGGGCTTTGCAGTTATCACGCTGGCGATACTTACAGCAGTGGCTTTTATCGGGAAGAAAAAGAGTGACGAGCGGGCAGCGAAGGCTGAGGCTGAACTTGCTGCGCTGCAGGAAGAGTATGCCGGGATAGATGTTGATTCGATGGTGAATGATGCCAGACTGGAAGGTTATGAGGCGGGCCGGCAGGATGTAAAAGAATCCATCCGGATCGAGCTTACGGAAAAGGGGTCATCCATAAATGACGTGATAAGGAAGCTCTATCCGGAATATCTGATATTCATGTCAGGCGGAGGATATCATTTCGTCCCCGTAGATGAGTCAATACCCAGGAACAACTATTCACACAACGATTTTGCAGTGTCTGATAACGGCATGATGGAATATGTGGGGGATTCAGAAGTTAAGATTGCCCACGTGATCGATGTTTCAAAACACCAGGGTGTCGTGGACTGGCAGGAGGTGGCTGATGCCGGAGTTGAGTATGCCATGATAAGGGTAGGCTTCAGGGGATACGGCAGCGGTGCCATCGTAACGGATGACTATTTCGAGGACAATATCCAGGGAGCTCTTAAGGCCGGAATTAAGGTTGGAGTGTATTTCTACACACAGGCTATTGATAAGGATGAGGGCCGTGAGGAGGCAGAGTTTGTCCTTGATGCCATAAGCCCCTACAAGATAGACCTGCCGGTAGCCATAGACGTGGAGCGTCCGGATGACAGCACGGCCAGGGGCAACCAGATATCCAGGGAAGTCAGGACAGAGGCTGTAAAGACTTTCTGTGAATGCATAGAGGAAGCCGGTTACGAACCTATGATATACGGCGGAACGAATACTTTTGCCGAGATGCTGGATATAAGGGAAGTATATATGTATCCCGTCTGGTATGCTTTTTACAATAACTATATGTATTATCCATATCCCGTGCGGATGTGGCAGTACAGTACGGATGGAGCAGTGCCCGGCATAAAGGTCAATGTGGATATGAATGTCTGGATGACAGAGCCTGAGGCTGATGAAGGCTGAAAAATGACTGTTGGAAGCGAGAAGAGTCTGCATTTGCAAGCAGGCTCTTTTTTTGGTATTATGTTATATTGTTATATTATGCCCGAATTATGTTTTGGCACAGAGAAATGATGATCGATATGGCTGAGGATATGGATACAGAGGAAAAGAAGGAAAAACGGGAAAATACTGAAAAGTCTGCAAGTCAGAGTGAGCTTCGGTTTACCGTAAACATGACCAGCAGGGTGCTTTATGATTTCCTGATCTACCATGCATATACAAAGGTTTCAGGGATACTGTCGGTCTGCTTTGGCGTGGCGGGAGTGATATTCTATTTCCGCTTTGGGGAGATAATGTACCTTGCATTGGGAGTACTGCTGATACTGTACCTGCCGGTCAACCTGTGGTACAGGTCAAAGGTGCAGATGATGAATCCGGTGTTCAAGAAGCCCATAACCTACGACATAAGTGCAGATGGGATATCGGTATTCCAGGATGGGGAGAGCGGACAGGTGAGCTGGGACCAGTGTACCAAAGCTGTTTCCACCAAACAGAGCATAATAGTCTATACCGGCAAGCTGAATGCTTCGATCTTTCCGAGAAAAGAGCTGGGAGATGATCTGCCGGTGCTTATGGCTCTCATCGGAAAATATATGGAGCCTAAGAAAGTAAAGATAAGATTTTAAAGACAGGCGTAGTGAAATGAGCGAAGAGATAATAGAAACATTCAGTCCGGAGGAAACTTTTGATATCGGGGTCAGGCTGGGGCAGAATGCAGAGCCCGGTGATGTTATAACCCTTTACGCAGATATGGGCTGCGGAAAAACAGTGTTAGCCCAGGGGATAGCTAAGGGACTGGGGATAGCGGAATATGTCAATTCTCCGACATTCACCATAGTGCAGGTATACGAAGGCGGGCGGCTGCCGTTTTACCATTTTGATGTTTACCGCATAGAGGATCCGGAGGAAATGCAGGAAGTTGGATTTGACGACTATATCTTCGGACGGGGTGTGTGCATGATAGAGTGGGCGGAACTCATTGAAGATATCCTGCCGGAAAATGCGAAACGGATCACAATGGAAAAGGATACGGACAAAGGTGATAACTATCGCATTATAAAAATAAATACAGATTAAATAATCACAGAGGCATATATGAACCTTATTGCAATTGATTCAAGCGGTATGACGGCAACGGTGTCGCTGATGCGGGACGGAGTCCTGGCAGGCACGTATACCACCTGCCATAAAAAAACACATTCGGAAACGCTTCTGCCAATGCTGGAAGAACTGGGCAGGATGACAGAGTATGATAACAGCAAGGCTGAAGCCATAGCGGTGGCGGCAGGCCCGGGATCTTTTACCGGACTGCGCATAGGCGCTGCCCTGGCAAAGGGGATGGCTGAAGCTCTGGGGATACCGGTTATAGCAGTACCTACGCTGGAAGCAATGGCCTACCAGTTTTATGGTGTAAGCGACTTTATCTGTCCTATGATGGATGCAAGGCGGAACCAGGTTTACAGCGGTATCTACAGTTTTGAGTATGACGGGCCGTATAGGGCCTGCCGACTGAAGGAACACAAACCCCAGGATGCCCTTGATGTGGTGGAGCAATGCAGGGCTGCAGATGAAATTGCACAAGGAAGTTTAAAGAGGATTATATTTTTGGGCGACGGTATTCCCGTATACAGGGACATCATATGTGAGAATATGAAGTCAGAGATAATATTTGCACCGGCCCATAGGAACGCACAGGATGCTGCCTGCCTGGCAGCGCTTGCTGAAGAATATTACAGGGCAGGGAAGATCATCCCTGCAGAGGACTTTGCGCCTGAGTACTTAAGGGTATCCCAGGCCGAGAGGGTGAGAAGGGAACAGAATGGAGACTGAGATCCGCCCTATGTCAGAAAATGACCTGGAAGCTTCTGCAGAACTGGAAGCCATGTGTTTTTCAACACCCTGGAGCCTTCAGGCTTTTAAGGACAGCCTGGATAAACCGGATATATATCTTTTCCGTGTGGCTTATCTGGGGGATGAACTGGTTGCCCAGGCAGGTCTCATAATGAGTTTTGATGAGGCGGATGTGGTAAATGTTGCGGTAAAGCCGGAATACAGAAAGCGGGGCATAGCCTCCGGGCTTCTTAACGAACTGATGAGGGCAGGCAGTGAGAGAGGAGTAAAGGATTACACCCTGGAGGTAAGGGCCGGAAATCATGGGGCCATTGCGCTATATGAAAACCTCGGATTTAAGACCGAAGGGATCAGGAAGGATTTTTACAGGGAACCTGTGGAGGATGCCCTGATAATGTGGAAACGGAGTTAATATGCTTGATATTTGTTTGCTTGGAACCGGAGGGATGATGCCTCTTCCAAAGAGGTTTCTTACATCCCTTGCAGCCAGGTGCAACGGCACGACAATACTTATAGACTGTGGCGAAGGTACCCAGATCGCAATGGCGAAAAAAGGGCTTAGTGCTAACCCCATAGGGATCATGTGCTTTACCCATTACCATGCGGATCATATTAGCGGCCTGCCGGGGATGCTTCTGAATATGGCCAATTCGGAACGGACAGAGGATGTGCTGATGATAGGGCCGAAGGGACTTGAAAGGGTGGTAAATTCCCTCAGGGTAATAGCAAAGGAACTGCCCTTTAAGATAAGGTTCCATGAGTTAAGCAGTCCCGAGGAAAGGATAGATATTCCCGGGGGCTACATACAGGCTTTCAAGGTTAATCATAACGTGACCTGTTACGGATACAGCATAGTGCTTGAACGCAAGGGACGTTTTGATGCAGACGCGGCGAAATCCCTGGGCATACCCCTTCAGTACTGGAACCGCCTGCAGCACGGACAGACCATAAGCGAGGGAGACAGGGTTTATACCCCGGATATGGTTATGGGACCGGAGCGGAAGGGAATAAAAGTAACCTATGCAACGGATACCAGGCCTACGGAATCAATAGTACGGAATGCAGCGGATGCTGACGTATTCATATGCGAAGGCATGTACGGCGAGGATGAAAAGCAGGAGTCCGCAAAGAGCAAGAAGCATATGACATTCAGGGAGGCTGCGGAACTTGCGGCTAAGGCCCATCCAAAGGAAATGTGGCTTACTCATTACAGTCCGGCACTTATAAATCCGGAACCCTTCATGAAAATGGTCAGGGGGATATTCCCCAATGCCCATGCAGCAAGGGACGGAAGGAGTGTCGAGCTGATGTTTGAGGATGAGGAATAAAAGAGATAAAGGCGAGGTGGATCATCAATGCAGCAGGAAGAAAAGACAGCTATACTTGATAAGCTTGTCAATCAGATGAATAAAAATTATGAGGAGATAGAGCTTCTTAATGCCCTGGGACGCCACAGGCTTCCGGACAGGGACAGGATAATCGTGATAGTGAAGGCTATACGCAAGCTCATGTTCCCCGGATATTTTGGTCAGGTGGCTTTTGAAAAGACCACGACCCATTATTTTGCCGGCGAGATGCTTAGTTCCATCATAGAGGAGCTGACCAAGCAGATCGTGATCGCACTCAGCTACGACCGGGCTGAATACAGCGAATCAAGCGATATACGTGAGAAGGCGGAAAAGATCAGCTATGAATTTGCAGAGTGCTTTCCTGAGATACAGAGGGTGCTGCTTACTGATATCCAGGCGGCCTATGACGGTGATCCCGCATCCCTCAGCAAAGAAGCAATCATTTTTTCATATCCCTGCTTCAATGCAATATTTATATACAGGATCGCTCATGAGCTTTACCTCAGGGATGTGCCCTTCATACCCCGTATCATGACTGAGTATGCCCATTCAAGGACGGGAATAGATATCAACCCCGGTGCCACCATCGGTGAGTATTTCTTTATCGATCACGGAACCGGTGTGGTTATAGGTGAGACCACTGTGATCGGCAACAATGTAAAGCTTTACCAGGGCGTTACGCTGGGAGCACTTTCCACCAGGGAGGGTCAGCTCTTGCAGGGGGTAAAGAGGCATCCTACCATCTGCGACAATGTAACTATTTATTCAAATGCTTCCGTTCTTGGTGGAGATACCGTGATCGGAGCAAATTCGACTATTGGCGGCAGTGCTTTCATAACGGAGCCGGTTCCGCCTAATACAAGGGTAAGCGTCAAGAGCCCGGAGCTTAAGATAAGGGAAGCGAATAATTAATTAGCGAAAGGTCATTACTAACTGATTTGTCTGGTAAGGGAAAGAAAAACATAATAAAGACGGTCATCATAATGGTCATCGTGGCTGCGGCTCTTATCGGCGGCTATGTTTTCATGACTTCCCAGCGGGGCAAAGAAAGGGAGCAGTCTCTGGAAACAGAAACTGCGAAGGAAATGACAGCTGTGCAGAAGATCATAGCCGAAGCACCCTACAAGGAGTATCCGGCCACACCTGTGCAGGTAGTCAAATACTACAACGAGATAACAAAGTGTTTCTATAATGAGAAATACAGCGACCAGGAGCTTACAAGTCTTTCAATGCTTTCAAGGACTCTTTTCGACCAGGAGCTTAAGGACCAGCAGAGCGACGTGGATTACCTGGTGGCGCTGCAGGCTGATATAGAAGTTTTTAAAGCATCAAATATTACGATTTATGACAGTGTGGTATCGCCGTCTACTGAGGTGGAGTATTTCACCCATGACGGGTACGATTGTGCCAGGCTGTATTCCACATACACCCTCAAGTCAGGAACAGTATACCAGAGTACCAAAGAGGTATACATACTGCGTAAGGATGAGGATGGGAGATGGAAGATACTGGGCTTTGATATGGTAAAAAGGGACGGTACACAATAAATGAAGGATATAAAGATACTAGCAATTGAATCTTCCTGTGACGAGACAGCGGCCTCCGTTGTACTGAACGGAAGGACTGTCCTGTCCAATGTGATCTCTTCTCAGATCGATATACATACACTCTATGGCGGAGTTGTGCCGGAGATAGCCTCAAGGAAGCATACGGAGAGGATAAACAGGGTGGTCAGGGAAAGCCTGGCCCAGGCAGGAATGGAACTTTCTGATGTGGATGCTGTTGCAGTAACCTACGGTCCCGGCCTGGTGGGAGCACTGCTGGTGGGTGTTTCTTTTGCAAAGGGACTTGCCTATGCGGCAGGAAAGCCCCTTATCGCGGTGCATCACATAGAGGGGCATATATCTGCAAATTATATCGACCATCCGGAGCTGGAGCCGCCTTTTCCATGTCTGGTGGTATCTGGAGGACATACCCATCTGGTAAGGGTAAAGGACTATGGTGAATATGAGGTCCTGGGAATGTCCAGGGATGATGCGGCAGGAGAAGCTTTTGACAAAGTGGCCAGGGCCATAGGCTTGGGATATCCCGGGGGACCTAAGATAGACAAAGTGTCTGATGAAGGTGATCCTGAGGCAATCGCTTTCCCCAGGGCAAAAGTCGGGGATTCGGAATATGATTTTTCTTTCAGCGGCTTAAAGAGTGCAGTGCTTAATTATCTGAATTCATGCAATATGCAGGGGATAGAGGTAAGTCAGAGCGATGTGGCGGCGTCTTTTCAGAAGGCTGTTGTAGATGTTCTTACCGAACATGCAATGTTAGCCCTTGATAAAAACGGGGATAAGAAATTTGCCATAGCAGGCGGTGTGGCATCCAACAGGCACCTGCGGGAAGCTATGGAAAAAGAGTGTGCAAAAAGGAATATAGTTTTCTATAGGCCGGCACCCATATACTGCACCGACAATGCGGCAATGATCGGTGCTGCGGCATATTATGAGTACCAGAAGGGGAATTTTGCCGGACCTGATCTGAATGCGGTGCCGAATCTGAGGCTGGGACAGAGAGCATGAATATGGAAAAAATAAAATCTGCGGCTGTGATACTTGCAGGCGGCACAGGGAAAAGGATGGGAGGAGATGTTCCGAAACAGTATCTGGAACTCTGCGGGCATCCTTTGCTTTATTATGCCATCGACTGTTTTGAAAAGAGCAGCGTAACGGAAATTGTGCTGGTGGTAACCCCCGGTGATGAAGAAAAGGTAAGGAAGGATATAGTTGACAGATACGGTTTTACAAAGGTGAGCAGCGTAGTGGCCGGCGGAAAAGAGCGCTACAACTCGTCATACAACGGCATACGAGCCATATCGGATGCAGATATAGTGTTAATACATGATGCTGCCAGGGCACTTGTTACCGTGGATGTTATAGAGCATACCATAAGAGATGCCTATGAATACGGTGCCTGTGTTGCTGCGGTACCGTCAAAGGATACCATTAAGCTTTCGGATGCGGATGGTTTTGTTGAAAGCACCATAGACCGTTCAAGGGCGTGGATAATACAGACTCCCCAGTCTTTCAGGATGCCGCTGATAAAAGCAGCCTATGAACAGGCTGAAAAAGAGGCATCGGATAAAGGCTTAAGCGGATTTTTCACGGATGATGCCATGGTGGCAGAGAGGTATTCAGGACAGAAAGTAAAGATCACCATGGGAAGCTATGAAAATATAAAGGTAACAACACCGGATGACCTGCAGGTAGCGGAAGAAATATTGATTAACCGCAAGAATTAAACCGGAGCCGGTGTGCAAAATCAGGAAAGGTGCGGAAATGGATAATTGTGACCATAGGACTGCTTGTGGTGTTTGCGGTGAGACTGTTTAATGTAGCTATGGGAGTTTAGGAGAACGGTTATTTTATTATTTGGTACCGGGAAAATTATGGAATCAGAAATACAGACAGAAATACAGAACAGTGCTGATAACAGTTTCAAGCTGAGCAAAATACAGGGGGTAATATACCCTGTTCTTTTCATACTTCTGATAACCGCGGCGGGGATCATATTCGGGAATGATTTTCCACCTATGATGCTGTGGTATCTTACGATGCTTGTACTTGGTGCTGCCGCGTATCCCGCAGTGAACAGGCTTTTTAAGGGTTTTTCCGACAGGGGCTGGATCTTTTCCAAGATACTTGGCTGGCTCCTTGCCGGTTATCTGATGTGGTTATTTTCTTCTATCCATCTGATGAAGTTTTCTTTCGCGGCATGTATTGTGGCTGCACTGCTTATGGCTGTACTGCTGGGGATGGTGCCGGCGGTTTTAAGGCTGAAGGGAAATAAAAAACTTCAGGATGGTGATGATAAGAAGGATGGAAGCAGATTTTTTGAAGCTCTTTTCCCGTATGGGGTTCCCTGCGGTTCCGTGTTGTTTATGGAATTCATATTCCTTCTTTCATTTTTCTTCTTCTGCTATTACCGCTGTTTCAGACCCGAAGCCTTCGGTCAGGAAAAGATGATGGATTATGGTTTCATGAACAGGATGTTCTTTACCGATTATTTCCCGCCTGATGACATGTGGTTTGCAGGGGAAAAGCTGAACTACTATTATTTCGGACAGTATATTTTTACCTATCTTACAAAGCTTTCAGGGAATACCGTGTCCCTTGGATATAACTTTGGCATGGGCACATCCTTTGCAGTGTATTTCACCCTGCCTTTTACCCTGGCTTTTGAGCTCATGGCAGCTTCAGTGAAAAAGGCTGAGAATGTGAAGCATAAGGGGTTCCATTGCTATGCTGCAGGATTTGCTGCTGCGGCTGTGTCAGTTTTTTCTGCAAATATGCAGTATGTGATCTACAGCAAGCTGGTTCCGATGGTCAGGGAAATGCTTCAGCTTACAAGGGATTACCAGGAATACTGGTTTGCTGATTCTTCACGCTATATCGGAAGCATCCCTGATGTGGAGGACAAGACTGCAGTCGAATTCGGCTCGTATTCCATGGTGACGGGGGATCTGCATGCCCATGTAGTAAACCAGCTTTATGTCATGACTTTTCTGGGACTTCTTCTCTCATTCATGATAGACGCGCGTAACAGTAAATATGCCGACGATGAGGACAGGATAGACTGGCTGCATGAGCTGCTTGATCCAAGGCTTATCGTATGCGCAGCTTTAATGGGAATATTCTACATGTGCAGTTCCTGGGATGTGGCTATTTACTATGTGGTGGCCGGCTCGATTCTGCTGTCACTCAATATCAGGAACCATAAAAAGATACTGAATGTCATCCTGCTGACCGCAGTTCAGGGTGTGATGTTCGTTCTTGGCGGCCTGATAGTGTCGCTTCCTTTTGTTGTCAGTTTCGTACCTATGGCAAGCGGCGTAGCCTTTACGTCAAAGCATTCAAGGTTTTACCAGCTTGTGGTTATGTGGGGCCTGCCCTTTGGCATGTTTGCAGCATTCTTTGCGATGATCCTGAAGAACAGGAAAGGAAAGAGTCTCAGGGCATTTTTAAGGAATCTTCTGCCAGATGAACTCTACCTTATGCTGACCTGTCTGTGCTCAGCAGGACTGGTACTCATTCCTGAAATCATATATCTCAAGGATATCTATGCGGGTTCATATGAACGTTTCAATACCATGTTCAAGCTGACCTACCAGACCAATTCCATGATGGCAGTATTCATGGGATATGTCTTGATACGGTTCATACTTCGGCCGGAGATGAGGGGCCAGAGGAAGTGGGGGATAATAGCACTTCTGCTTACATTGGTGTCATGCACATATTTCTTTGCCTATGCCGACAGGTGGTACGGAAATGTGCTGGATAAAAATGAAAAAGAAGA
>JAEEGL016894120.1_pt1 | contig 14901 bp, 8 predicted proteins | sample 9134231 | NCBI WGS metagenome assembly JAEEGL01 (sample SAMN16246548, study PRJNA631951) | gut metagenome | biome: gut microbiome; feature: rumen; material: fiber-attached | host: Bos | place: Iran: Karaj | collected 2018-10
GCGATCCTTATACCGGTTCCACATTTTTACCCCCGTTGTAGTATTTTTATTCCATCATTGACAGAATTGTAAGTTTATCAGCCCGGTTCGGTGGAAAGCTTGATCTTACCCATGTTACCCACCATGGTATCCGAGATCGGCGCACAGTAGTCGTTGAGATTGCTGATGATCTTTGCATATCTTTCACTCTTCTTTTTCAGGAGGACAGGACAGAAGTCATTATAGTCATCCGAACCTGATATAGATATGGGAATAAACTGCGCATCGATCTTTGACTTAAGCTTTTTATCCTTGTCAAAATGGAAGGTCTGCTGGAATATGGCAGAATCCTTGTCTGAAGGATTTTTATTGCCGCCAAAGCAGAAGTTTCCGAGACTGTAGCATATTATCTTGCCGTTGTAGATCTCAACTCCCTGAAGGACATGGGGGTGGTTTCCTATGACAAGGTCAGCGCCCGCATCTATGATCATATGTCCCACTTCAACCTGATAGTCATTGGCGTAGTAATCCTTTTCAACTCCCCAGTGAACACAGGCGATTATGAGATCCACCTTATCGCTCTTGAGCTTTTCAATACCGTCATAAACAAACTGTTCGGCCTCTATCGTCTGGCTCTGAAGCCCTGCGCTGACCACCCCTATGGTAATGCCCGCTGACGTCTTAAAGGTCGCCACAGTGTTCTTGTATGCATAGCCGATACCCGCTTCCTTAAGGGCATTCATGGTATCATTCAGCCCGGTCTCGCCGTAATCATAGGTATGATTGTTGCCGAGGGAAACCGCCTCGATGGATGAACCCGTCATGATGGCAGTGTATTCCGGATATCCCCTCAGATTAAACTCCTTGGCCTCCATGCTGTTGGAATTGGTAAGTGCACATTCAAGATTGATGAGGGTCATGTTATCGGCACTGAAAACATCCTTTACATTCTGCATGAAATAATCCGCACCATATTTGTCGTAGTACTCGCAGAAGGAATCCTCATAGGTGTGAACCTGGGCATTTCCAAAGGTGCAGTCACCCGTCGCGGAGATGGTAAAGGTTATCTCCTCCTTGTCTTTCTTTTCCTTCTTGGGCTTCTGCTGCTTTTCCTCCTGCGCGCCGCTATCTTCATCCTTCATCGCTGCTATCATATCATCCGATGTTATGGCTTCGCTTGTGTTCTTGAATTTTATCACTCCCGTAAAGCCCAGCACGAATACTATGGCCAATACAAGATCCAGTCCCAATATGGAATACAGCACTATATCCAATACCTTCTGTATCCTGCGGGACTTAAGCTTTGACAAGCGCTTTTTGTACTGCAAAAGATCGGGATCATCTTCCGTATCATCTTCGTCCGGATCATCATCCCCGAATTCTTCATCCGACTCGTCGTATTCCTCCGGATCCTGTTCACTCAGATCGTCCCCTTCCGGATCCTCAGGATCATCCTCTTCGTATTCTTCAGGATCTTCAGTCTCATCACCGTCCTCGTACGGTTCTTCTGCATCAGCCTCGTCCGAGATCTCCTGATCCTCCTCAGACTCATCTTCATCCGCAGATATGATGTCTACCCTGATATCATCCTCATCCGGTTCGGGTTCGATCCCGCCTGTCTCCTCGATATCCTCATCATCCTTTACAAGCCGAAGCTTCGGTCTTTCACCGGAATTATCATCTCTGTTTGACATTTAATAGTTCTCCGTAGATACTCTTATTTTTTTAACTCAGCCATTCTGGCCACGATCATCTCCTTGAGATCGTACGCCTTATCTTTAATGTTCTGGGAGGCTGATGAATTCGTCAACACCCCGCCTATAAGCTTTCCTGCGGTATCGACCTCATCAAAATGGTATGCCATGTAGCTGATAAGATAATCCAGGGTCACCTGATTGAGACCCATGATAGGCGGATTTTCATTCATAACAGCCTTTGTGAAACCGTCATATGCAAGCCTGTAAAAACGTTCTTCGTTTTTTTGGCAATCCTCTGTAAGCCTGGTGCGCTCAGCCTCATTGGACAGACGGCTGACTTCATTTTCAACCTTGCCCCTGTAAAGCCATGCCAGGAGCATGCATATATAAGCTTTCTCTCCGTCCTTGGCCAGCTTTGAGGAAGCGCTCATGAATGCAAGCTTATGCATCTCAATGGCCATATCGTAGGTATATACCGTAGCACGGCTTCTGTCTGTGGGGTGGTAGACATCCGCTATATCTTTTTTGATATTTTTGATCTGGAAACCTCCGAGCTGATCAAACTGACTGTGAACTGCGGCATATCCGCAGTTAGGACATGCACACACCCCGTATTTTATGGAATCAAAATCCTTAAAAACAGGACGCAGATCCATATCACTGCCCAGTTTCCTGGCCTTTGAGCTCTTCATGACCTTTGTTGTAAAATTTGAGTCGCAGACGGGACATACCTTCTTTTTGTCGAAGATAAAATCCTCCTCCGGTGTAACTGGTGTTTCCGACATTCCGATTACCTCAATCCTGCCGTGACAGAATCTCCCACACGGCTAAAATGCTTAAAACGTAGTTTTCTACTGTATCTTAAACGAACTCTTCAGTGATACCACTCTGTTGAACACCGGCTTACCGGGAACGGAATCCTTGTAATCCACACAGAAAAAACCATTCCTCACAAACTGGAATCCGTCGAAGGCCTTTGCCTCCATAAGAGCAGGCTCAACAAGCGCATCCTCTATGACCTTCAATGAATCCGGATTAAGATTCAGGGAACCGTCCTCATTGTAGACGCCCTTTTCCTCATCCACAAGGTTCTCATAGAGACGTACGGTTGCATGTCCGGCAGTCTTTGCGTTTACCCAGTGTATGGTGCCCTTGACCTTGCGTCCGTCGGGGCTGTTGCCTCCGCGGCTCTCAGGATCGTATGTGCAATGGATCAGCGTAACCTTTCCTGTCTCATCCTTCTCAAAAGAAACACATTTTACAAAATATGCGTTCATCAGACGGACTTCATTGCCGGGGAACATGCGGAAATACTTCTTGGGAGGTTCCTCCATAAAGTCATCTCTCTCAATATAGAGTTCCCTTGAGAACTTAACCTTACGCTTTCCAAGGGATTCATTTTCCAGATTGTTCTCGATCTCCAGCTCCTCCTCAGTATCCTCCGGGTAATTGTCTATAACAACCTTCACCGGATCCAGTATCGCCATGAGTCTCGGACTCTTGAACTTCATATCTTCCCTTGCACAGTACTCAAGGGCTGCATAATCCGCAATAGAATTGGACTTGGATATACCGCTGATCTCCACAAAACGCCTTACGGCGTCAGCAGTAAAGCCCCTGCGCTTCAAACCGGCTATGGACACAAGCCTCGGATCGTCCCATCCGTCCACTATGCCGTCCTCTACCATTTTTTTGATGTAGCGCTTACCTGTGACAACGTTTTTGAGATAGAGCTTTGCAAACTCTATCTGTTTGGGTGTCTCCTCCGGGGTGTTCTTAAATCCGCACTCTATTACAACCCAGTCATACAGCGGTCGGTGATCCTCAAACTCCAGAGTGCAGATAGAATGGGTGATACCCTCTATGGCATCCTCTATGGGATGTGCAAAATCGTACATAGGATAAATGCACCACTTATCTCCAGTGTTGTGATGCTCCATTCTGGCTATACGGTAGATTATGGGATCTCTCATATTGATGTTGGGAGACGCCATATCTATCTTTGCACGCAATACCTTTGAACCGTCCTCAAACCTGCCGGCTTTCATATCCTCAAAAAGAGCAAGGTTTTCATCGACAGAGCGGTCGGAATAAGGATCCTTCCTGCCGGGCTCGGTGAGAGTTCCCCTGTATTCGCGGATTTCATCGGCATTAAGATCCGAAACATAGGCTTTGCCTTTTTTGATAAGCTTTACAGCGCATTCATACATCTGGTCAAAATAGTCCGATGCATAGAAAACCTCATCCCTGAAGTCCGCACCCAGCCATTTGACATCCGACTTGATGGACTCCACAAATTCAAGCTTTTCCTTGGTGGGGTTTGTGTCATCAAATCTGAAATTAAACCTGCCGCCGTATTCTTTTGCAAGGCCGTAATTTAAGAGAATGGACTTGGCGTGACCTATATGAAGATATCCGTTGGGCTCCGGAGGAAACCTGGTGACCACATGATCCACACGGCCGCTCGCCAGATCATCCTCTATGATCTTCTCAATGAAGTTTTTTGAGACGGTGCCCTCGGCTTCTTTGCCCGTCATGTTTTCCGCAGATTCTGCATTATTTAACTCTGACATTTATATATTCTCCCTACTGTAATATGTATCGTCAGGATCGGAAAACGAATCACGGATTTGCCATGATCGTTCCTCTCCGGTATTTACTGATGTGTAAGATCGTCTAAGTCACAGCCACTATCTCACATGCTGATGTGTGAACAGATGCTCGCTGCAATACTCGTAATTGCCCATGCATCTTGAACAATAGCGGAATTCCAGATTCGGATCCGAAAGGTTGGTCCGTCCGCAAATGCAGCACTTATGTCTGACACCCACAGGTGTCACTTTCTTATGTCCTTCATTGACTGATTTTTTGAATTCCTGCTGCCTCTTCACCTGCGCGCGGCTGGAGGTGGCACCGGTCAAAACCATGTATATGAGGAAATTCAAAAGGCTGGCTAAGATCACTATCCTGCCGCCCCAGCCCACCTGGAAGAAGTCCACCACAATGAGCGCCCCGTAGATTATGGCAAGCCACTTCATCTTAACCGGTATGATGAAATAAATGAAAACCTTATTCTCAGGGAAGGTCATGGCGTATGCCAAAAAAATAGCGAGATTAATGTAATACGTGCTGACATACTGACCGATAAATGCAGTCTCGGGACTGCCCAGTGACGCCAACACGAAAAATCCCACCATCACGGCAATGTCCGTTATGAGGATGCCGCCGAAAATGTAAAGATTAAACCTGAAGGACCCCCACATTCTCTCCAATACCGTTCCAAGCTGATAATAAAAGAATATCATGATGGCATAGAAGAAAACATTGGTAAAACTGGGTGGGACCAGTATCCAGGTAAAGAGCCTCCACACCTGTCCGTTCAGGACATACGCAGGCTGAAGCTGGAACAGGTACAGTATCTCACGCAAAGGCGTGATAAAAAACAACAGATATCCTATGACATAACCTACCAGAAGATACACGATAAGATTGGGTATCGCATACCGTCCGATCTTTTTTTCAAGTTTTGTGATCCATCTCATGCTAATAAACCTTATCAATACGAGTGTTCAGCCACACCGTCATCATCGAAATCATGCTCGGAAGACATGTATTCACGGTTGACAACACGTTTTGAATCTCTCTGCTTTTCTACCAGCTCAGAGAGCATTTCCTTAACCTCATGGGGTTTTTTGACACTCAAAATATCGAAATCGCCGAGGGTCTTGTCCGCAGAGCAGCAATGTATGGTGCCGACTCCGAAAATGCGCTGTCCGAAAGAGCGGTTCAGCGAAAGATCCATGATACGGTACAGTCTGACCTCATCCTCTTTCTTGGAAAAAAAGCCTTTCTCGATGAAAAGCCTCTCCTCGGTGAGTTTGTATTTTGTGAATGACCAGGGCAAACCAAACAATGTACGTTTTCTGTCTTTCCAAATGTAATCCATATCACACCTCCTGAATGTCTGTATATATCTTGTGGTCACGGCCGCTCGCAACCTTATATTTTGTGGAAAAGGCATAAAAAGCCGTGTCAATTTATAATACCATAACGGGATGGATTTTTCCACGCATATTTTTTTTTATTTTAAAATTGGCAATAAGTACAAATAATAGTGCCCAAAACCGCCTATATTCTGTTGCTTTTTACAATAAGGATTAATTTATAATATGTAGGTATGTGTGCACCGAAACGCCAACACCGGTGCACCGTTAATTCAACAGGATCGACAAAAAGCACCGCTTTCGGAAACGGAGATACGAAAATGGAAAACACAGCAAACAACGCAACCTACAGACTTGGTATAGATATCGGTTCCACCACAGTCAAGGTTGCACTCATAGATTCGGACAAAAACCTCATTTTCTCGGATTACAGGAGACATTTTGCCAATATCAGACAGACCCTGACGGATCTTATGACCGAGTGTGAGGCCAGGCACGGCAACGTGTCCTTATCCCCTGTCATAACAGGCTCAGGCGGTCTCACTCTCGCAAAACATTTGGGCATTCCCTTCACACAGGAGGTTGTGGCTGTGTCCGAAGCCCTCACAAACGCCGCACCGCAGACGGATGTGGCCATCGAGCTGGGAGGTGAGGACGCCAAGATCATATACTTTGAGAACGGCAACGTGGAACAGCGCATGAACGGTATCTGCGCCGGCGGTACCGGCTCATTCATCGATCAGATGGCAAGCCTTCTCCAGACAGACGCTACAGGACTGAATACCTTCGCAAAGGACTATAAGGCGATCTACCCCATAGCCGCGCGCTGTGGTGTGTTCGCGAAGACAGACATACAGCCCCTCATCAACGAAGGTGCTACCAAGGAAGACCTTTCCGCATCCATATTCCAGGCAGTGGTAAACCAGACCATATCGGGTCTTGCCTGCGGAAAGCCCATAAGAGGTCACGTTGCGTTTTTAGGCGGTCCCTTACACTTCCTGCCCGAGTTGAAGGCAGCGTTTATCAGGACGCTGAAGCTTGACAATGAGCACGCCATCACTCCCGAGAATTCACATCTCTTTGCTGCCATGGGCTCCGCCCTTACAGCATCCGAAGATCCCGGCTGCATGGTGACTTTACACGACATACTGGACAAGCTCACCGGGCCCTTACACATGGAATTTGAAGTTGCCAGAATGGAGCCTCTGTTCGAAAACCAAAAAGCCTATGACGAGTTTCTGGCAAAACATGGTGAAAACCACGTTCCGACGACGGACCTCTCAACCTACAAGGGCAATGCGTACCTCGGAATAGATGCGGGCAGCACCACCACAAAGGTTGCACTTGTGGCGGAGGACGGTTCGCTTTTATATTCTTTTTACTCAAACAACTTCGGTTCGCCCCTTGCCACATCCATCCGTTCCATAAAGGAGCTTCGCAAGCTTTTACCGGAGGGCGTCGAGATCAAATACTCATGCTCCACCGGATACGGCGAGGCGCTCTTAAAATCCGCTCTGATGCTGGATGAGGGCGAGGTGGAGACTATCGCACACTACACCGCCGCAGCATATTTCAGTCCTGATGTGGACTGCATTTTGGACATCGGCGGCCAGGATATGAAATGTATCCGGATAAAAGACGGTACCGTGGACTCGGTTCTCCTGAACGAAGCCTGCTCATCAGGTTGCGGATCCTTTATAGAGACTTTCGCAAAATCCCTGGATTTCTCCGTGCAGGATTTTGCTAAAGAGGCGCTCTTCGCCGAGCATCCCATAGATCTGGGCACGAGATGCACCGTGTTCATGAACTCAAAGGTAAAACAGGCGCAGAAGGAAGGCGCATCCGTAGCGGACATATCTGCCGGACTTGCATATTCCGTCATAAAGAACGCCCTGTTCAAGGTTATAAAGCTGACCGATCCCACATCTTTGGGTATCAATGTGGTGGTACAGGGTGGGACCTTCTACAATGACGCCGTACTCCGAAGCTTTGAGCTGATCTCCCATGTAGACGCCATAAGACCGGACATCGCAGGTATCATGGGTGCCTTCGGAGCAGCCCTGATCGCCCGGGACAGATGCAAGGGCAAGACCACCACAATGCTGTCTTTTGACGAGATCGAAGCATTGACATACGACACGAAGCTCACCCGCTGCGGCGGCTGTCTCAACAACTGCCTTCTGACCATCAATATCTTTAACGGCGGAAGGCGCTATATCACAGGAAACCGCTGTGAGAAGGGCTTAGGCCAGGAGAAAAACAAAGAGAACCTGCCAAACCTTTTTGAATACAAGAATTCCCTTTTATTCGAGAGCAAACCACTCTCGAAAGAGGAAGCCACCATGGGAACAGTAGGTATCCCCAGAGTTTTGAATTTTTACGATAACTTCCCATTCTGGGCTGCTTTCTTTAAGCACCTGGGATTTTCGGTCGTGCTCTCTCCCGCCTCATCCAGAAAGATCTACGAGGCCGGTATCGAGTCAATACCTTCAGAGTCCGAATGTTATCCGGCCAAGCTGGTTCACGGCCACATCGCATGGCTCATCGATCAGAAGGTAGACTTTATCTTCTACCCCTGCATCCCCTACGAGCGCAATGAGTTCCCGGATGCCAACAATCACTACAACTGCCCAATTGTCACATCCTATCCCGAGAATATCAAGAACAACGTGGATGAGATCACAAGAGGTGAAGTAAGATTCCTGAATCCTTTCCTGAATTTCTCAGACGAGCACATTCTGGCAAAGAAGCTTGGCAAGGTGTTTTTGCAGGAGTTCAACATCGCGCGTGAGAAAACCGCTGAAGCCGTGAAGATCGGCTGGGAGGAGCTTTCCATATTCAGAAACAAAATGCGTCGCAAGGGCGAGGAGACCATCGAGTTTTTGAACCGCACCGGACGCCACGGCATAGTGCTGGCAGGGCGCCCCTATCACATCGATCCGGAGATAAACCACGGCATCCCCGAAGTGATAAACTCCTACGGTATGGCGGTACTGACCGAGGATTCCATCTCTCACATGGCAAGGGTTGAAAGACCCCTCGTGGTCATGGATCAGTGGATGTACCACTCAAGACTTTACGCCGCAGCCAATTACATCAAGACCACAGATAATCTTGATCTGATACAGCTCAACTCCTTCGGCTGCGGACTGGATGCGGTTACCACTGACATGGTGGCTGAGATCCTGAATAAATCCGGCAAGATATATACCTGCCTCAAGATAGATGAGGTCAACAACTTAGGCGCAGCGCGCATCAGGATAAGATCCCTTTTGGCTGCCATCAGGGTTCGTGAAGAAAATCCCACCGAGCGCACCCTTGTGCCGGCAAACCACAATCGTGTGATATTCACCAAAGAGATGAAAAAGAACTACACCATTCTCTGTCCGCAGATGTCACCGATCCACTTTGAAGTACTGATGCCTGCTTTCAGAGCAGCAGGTTATAATCTGGTGATCCCGGAGGTATCCGGAACGGATGCGGTAAACACAGGTCTCCGCTACGTTAACAACGACGCCTGCTATCCCTCACTGATCGCAGTAGGGCAGCTTTTGTGCGCGGTTGAATCCGGCGAGTACGACATGGACAGGACCGCCATACTGATATCCCAGACAGGCGGCGGATGCCGTGCATCAAACTACATCGGTTTCTACCGCAGAGCTTTAGAAAAGATGGGATTATCACATGTTCCCGTAATATCCATCAACATGGTGGGACTTGAGAAAAACCCGGGATTCACACTCTCTCCCAGCCTTGCACAGCATGGGCTTTACGCTCTCATGTTCGGAGATGTTTTCATGCGCTGCGTATATGCCACAAGGCCTTATGAGCTGGTTCCGGGATCCACGGATGAGCTCCACCGCAAGTGGGTGAGAGAGGTTTCAGCCTTCGTCGGCAACAGCAAACCGCTAAGCCACAGAAAATATAAAAACATGCTGAGAGCCATTGTAAAAGATTTCGATGAGCTCCCCAGAAAAGACATCGTCAAGCCCAGGGTCGGCATTGTGGGTGAGATACTGGTTAAATTCCTGCCTGCCGCCAACAACTACCTTGCGGATCTTCTGGAGGCAGAAGGCGCCGAACCTGTAGTACCGGATCTGGCAGATTTCCTGCTCTACTGCCTGTACAATAACAAATTCAAGGCCGAAGAACTTGGCATGAGCGAGAAATCCATGAAGAACTCGCTGAACGGCATTAAGTTCCTGGAGTGGCTCAGAGCTGCCGCAAGAGAGGCTCTTGAAAAATCCGTTCACTTCTCTGCTCCGGCACATATAGATCACCTGGGTGAGATGGCCGAGCCCATTGTGTCATTGGGTAACCAGACCGGAGAGGGATGGTTTCTGACCGGTGAGATGATGGAGCTCATACATGACAATTGCCCCAACATCGTATGTATTCAGCCCTTTGCCTGCCTCCCCAATCACATCGTGGGAAAAGGCGTAATCAAGAGGATCAGGCATGATTATCCTGAAGCCAACATTGTGGCGGTGGATTACGATCCCGGAGCATCCGAAGTCAACCAGCTTAACCGTATAAAACTGATGCTGTCTACAGCGATGAAAAACCTGAACAAAACGAACCAAAACAAAAGATAAACCAAAAAAAGGATCCCTTCTCTGAGGGATCCTTTTTAGTGCAACGACTATTATTTTTTGCTGCTGTGCTTTTGCATATCTGTCTTTAATTTATTCTTGTTCTTATACATCAGATTGTCCGCACGTTCAAATACCGTTGAAACCTTTCTGTCATTATCGAACCTTGACATTCCGCATGCTATGACCACGTCGCCGGAAACGCTGTTTTTCTTGTTGATCTTAGCGATCCTGTCCATGAGCCGGTCTACGCTGTCATAATCGCTCTCCATAGCTATCACGGCGAACTCGTCACCACCTATGCGGAACACGGTACTGTTGGCGAAAACGCCGCAGATGATGGCACAGCCTTCCTTTATGTACGCATCTCCCGCCTGATGTCCCTTCGTATCGTTTATCTCCTTGAGACCGTTAATATCGAAGACTACCACGGCAAACTTCTGAGGTATTCCATCCTCTATCATGCTGTTGAGATGAGACTCCGCATCAACATAGGCATGTTTGTTTTTTACTCCGGTCAGGGTATCGATATTGACGGCATCTCTCGCGGCTGAAAGATTCTTGGCATACTCCTGATCTCTCTTCACCTGGATGTCTATATTCGTCACGCCCACTATGAGCTGATCCCTGCCGTTTTCCTCTATTACCGCTGCCCTGAGGCACACATAGAAAGGCTCCCCTCTCAATACCATCCTGTAATTCAAGATGAAAATGCCACTTTTATCAATAGTGTCAAATACATTTTCCTTTGTGAAGGAGGTATTGAACAGGTCGAGATCCGCAGGAAAGATCAATGAACTGCTCTCTTTCATCACGCTCGCGAAGAAATCATCACCCTCTTTGGTGAGATTCAATTCGTCACAGATGGGATCGGCGCTGTACTCCATAAAATGTCCCGTCTCTTTATCCACAGTATAATAGCAGATGCTGTCACCGTACAGGGCTTTAAACCTTCTGTATATGATCTGCTCTTCCCTGGCCTTCTCAAAGACTTCCTTTTCCTTCATCTGCGCGTCTATATCACTGACACCGATCACTATGTGATTACCGTCTGTCCTGAGTTTAACCGCCTTGATGTTGATATATACGGGACTGCCGTTTCTCATCATCCTGTATGTAAGTGAATAAACACCATGTTCTTTTATGTTGCGCATGACGTTCTTCTTGGTGCAGGTTGAGAGGAAAGACTTTTGATCATCTTTATATACATGTTTCTTTCCCACCTCTTTGCATTTCTTAAAGAACTCTTCTCCGTGCTTTTCGACTATCAGTTCACCCTTATCCGCTCCCGGATTGTAATCCACATAACTCTCGTCATCCAGATCCACCAGATAGAGCTTGATATAGTCCGAGGAAAGAGCCCTTGCCAGATAGGTGTAATTCATTCCCATATCCCAGTCATTTTTGGAATTGTATACCAGGATCACAGCCAATATGGCGACATTACCGTTTACAGGGTTACGGGCAACTCTGCGGATCAGCACATGCATGGAGTCTCCCACAGGAGTCCTCTCCTCCACTACGACCCGCTTACCGTCCTTCGCGCATTGCCTTGCGGCGGACATGAATATAGATCCCGGTCCCTTTATAAAGTCCTTGAAATACTGGATCTCCTTGCCATCATCCAATACCGGAAAATGACTTACTATAAACTCTCTGTGGGATTTATTGCCGCGTCTGACCTTTATACCCTCTTTTGTGACCTCCAGAACCGACATGGGCATGGTATTGAAATACTCATCAAGGCTCGTCTCGTCACTGGGCGCCGAGGACAGATCATAAAGATTTATCCTGCTGATGGCATCATAGTATCCCGCCTCAAGGGGATTCTCAAAACCAATGGACGTACCGTTCTCATATCTACCAAAAAGCTCAAACAAAGGTATCGGTCTGCAATAGTAATAACCCTGATGCTTGATGCATCCGATCTCACAGAGGAAATCCGCCTGTTTCTTGTCTTCAACCCCGATAGCCGCAGTATCTACTCCAAGAGCGGCAGCAAGCTTCACCATCTCGGTCATCACACGCTTGCTCTTCTTGCTCTTATCCATCTGTGTCACATATGACATATCCAGCTTGAACAGATCAAAACCGATCTTCTGCAATAACTCCGGAGACATATGACCGCTGCCGTAGCCATCCAGCCAGACCTTAAAGCCCAGCTCTCTGAAGCGCTCGATCTGAATCTTGACGTAATGGAAATCATCGCAGAGCATCTCCTCTGAAATCTCCGTAGCCAAAAGCTTATGTTCAAGACCCGCCTCGTCCATTCGTATTTTGATCTCTTCCACCATGTCACAGCAATCGAAATCAGACCTTGACAGGTTTACTGACTCAGTCACCAGATAAAGACCGGCGTCTTTCTGCATCTTCATCTTTTTGATGATCTGATCTACCACGAAAAGATCAAGCTTGTAGGTAAGTTTTGTCTCCTCCAGTATGGGTACAAACTCGGAAGGAGGGATCATGCCGTATTTGGGATCATTCCATCTTGCCAGTGCTTCCTCCGCACTGACCCTGCCGTTTGCAGATCTCACCACGGGCTGATGGTATACTGTGATCCATCCGTGTTCCAGCGCTTTCCCGATATTTTCTATGATGTATCTGCGCCTCTGAGACTGCTCTAAAAGCTTCTCACTAAAAAATCTGTAATGAGATTCCTTGGAACCTTTGATATGTTCACATGCCATCTTTGCCCTGTCGAGAGCTATGCTGATACTGACCTCCTCGATGCTGTTTAAATACACTCCCACCATCATGGATACGGTCTTTCCGTCGTTTAAGCCCTTGGTGATCATGAACAGCTCGCCCAGCTTATCCTCCAGCCCCTCTGACACGGTAAATATGGCAAAGTGATCGCCTCTGATCCTGCCGCAGTTATCCTTACCGAAAAGCTTTGCAAGAGTCTTTGCGATAGTCTTTAAGAGTTCATCACCCTCAGCCATACCGTATCTGTAATTGAAATCCCTCAAACGCGCAAGGTTTATAAAGAGAATGGCTGTATCATAGCCTTCCCTGAGGAAACGCTTTCTGCCACTCTCTGCTAACATCATGAAATATTCCATCGAAAGAATGCCGGTCAGATTATCGTAATTTTCCATGTCGTTCCTCTCCCCTATAATGGATCATGCGTTACGCGATTGGCTTAAACCTCAGGCGTATACGCGGAAGCTTTTCAATGGTGTAGTAGAAATTCTCAGCCCAGTCTTCTCCCTGAGTCTCGTCGTTTCGTCCTGTAGCGGGAGGTGCAAAAATATTGAGATAAAGCTTTGTGCTGCCTTTCAACCTCCTGTTGAAGAAAGCAGGCATCAGGTCGATGCATTTGACACCCGGTGCTTTATAAAACCATCTGCCGTTTATCTCCATCATGAGGTTTGCATCCTCAAGCCCGTCTTCAAAATATGCCTCTGCGAATACCGGATCGTCTTCAAAATCCAGTTCCATCGCAATGCCCTCGCAATCCTCAGCTCCTCCGAACCTTAAGGTTGCAGGCAGTTTGATGTCATCTGTATGCTCCATCCCCGGCTTGAAGAAATCCTCTTCGATTATCTTTTTATATTCATTCAAAAGCGGTGTCTCGATCCCGACGTTTGAATTATTGGGATCTGTGATCTCCAATCCAAGCCTTCCGTCGTCCCTGAACTGATACAGGGTAAAAGCGTTCACAGTCCTGTCATTGTCTGATTTTATGAGCTCAGCCATCTCACGCATCATGAGAGCCTGATCGTAGGGTCCGGTCACATCGCCGTCGGCATTTAACTCCGACAGTACCAGCGGTTTATCTGCTCCTCCGCAGATCTCACCGAAACGTTTTTTGCTCTTCCGGAAGCACTCGAATATCTCACGGACATTACCGCGTTTATGCTGGTTATTATCAAAGTCCGCAACCTCAAAAGGCCAGCCCCAGTTTAGTGCAAGATAATTATCGATGGACCATATATCTGTGGCACGAACAGCCTCTGCGAACTCTTCCTCTTTTTCGATCTTCGGATCCGTCTCTTTGGTCCAGCATCCCGCACACAGCACCATCTTTACATTGGGAGCGTACTCTTTCATGATGCCCGTAAAACGCACATAAAAGTCTGCTATCTCCTGATAGGTCGCTCTCTTTGTAAAAGAAAACCAGTCTCCGGTGCACTCATGATTCATTCTCAGCAACACACGACCAAAAGGTCTAAGATCCTTTGCTATGGCTATAATGTGATCATCCGTCACCTTCGGATCCACCGTCAGTGTCAGCACCACATCCTGTCCGTGACGCCTTACATCCTCCATAAACTTAAATGTCGTGCCCTCGGGATTCGGCTTTAGACCGCCGGCATATGGGAAATAATCATCATAAGGATAATCCCAGGCGAACTTCACATCCCTGTCGGAGTAGGCCTCTGACGCCCTCGCCGGCCACGCCGGATCATTCGGATAATAACAGTACATAAGACTTATGCCTCTGTGTGGTCTTCCCAGCTTCTGCAGGATATAATCCTGATCCACATAAAATCCACGCTCGCTTCCATCTCCCAGATCTACAGCACAAGCTGCGGGAGTAAGTGTAACTCTCTTTATATTTTTGCTCATCTCCACCTCATTAGTTAATACTATTCACAGCCACCACACACATTCGCAGGCACGAGACTTACCATCGCTATAGCAACTGCGAATAGCAACTATTTATTTTACATATTTTCCTTA
>JAEEGL010038066.1_pt1 | contig 14900 bp, 13 predicted proteins | sample 9134231 | NCBI WGS metagenome assembly JAEEGL01 (sample SAMN16246548, study PRJNA631951) | gut metagenome | biome: gut microbiome; feature: rumen; material: fiber-attached | host: Bos | place: Iran: Karaj | collected 2018-10
CGTCGCGCACGGTGAAGAAGTTGCCCAGCGACTTCGACATTTTGACGTTGTCGACGTTGATGTAGCCGTTGTGCATCCAGTAGTTGGCGAACGGCACGCCGTTGCAGCACTCGCTCTGTGCGATCTCGTTTTCATGGTGCGGGAAGATCAGATCCTGGCCGCCGCAGTGGATGTCGATCGTTTCGCCGAGATAACGGCGCACCATCGCGGAGCACTCGATGTGCCAGCCGGGACGACCCTTGCCCCACGGCGACTCCCAGTAGGGCTCGCCGGGCTTCGCAGCCTTCCAGAGCGCAAAATCCATCGGCTCGCGCTTGACTTCGCCCACCATGATGCGCGCACCGGCCTCGAGATCCTCAAGCGGCTGATGCGAGAGCTTGCCGTACTGCGGGAATTTGGACGGGCTGAAATAGACGTCGCCGTCCGCGTCGTAGGCGTAGCCTTTTTCAACGAGCGTTTCGATGATGTGGATGATCTCGTCGATGTTTTCGGTCGCCTTCGGGTGCACGGTTGCCTCGCGCACGTTCAGACCCTTCGCGTCCGTCCAGAATTCGCGGATGTACGTTTCGGCGATCTCCTTGTACGTTTTGCCTTCCTCATTGGCGCGCTTGATGATCTTGTCGTCGATGTCGGTGAAGTTCTGCACGAACGTCACCTTCATCCCGCGGTACTCGAGGTAGCGGCGCATCACGTCGAACACGCACAGCGGACGTGCGTTGCCGATGTGGATGAAATTGTAGACCGTCGGGCCGCAGGCGTAGATACGCACCTCATTCGGGCGGATGGTCTTGAGTTCTTCCTTCGTTCGGGTCATGGTGTTGAATACACGCATAGCTTTAACCTTCCTTACTCAGTTTTTCTTCCAGCTCCCGGATCCGCGCGTCCAGCGCGTCAATGTGCTGCTGGACGGGGTTGGGGATGTGTATCTGGTCGAGCGGGATGCGCTCGCCGTTTTCCTTGATGACCTGCGCCGGCACGCCGACGGCGGTACAGTTGGGCGGGATCTCCGTGAGCACGACGGCGCCCGCGGCGATCTGGCTGTTGTCGCCGACCGTGAAGGGACCGAGCACCTTTGCGCCCGCGCCGATCATGACGCCGTTGCCGATCGTCGGGTGGCGCTTGCCGACGTCCTTTCCCGTGCCGCCGAGCGTCACGCCCTGATAGAGCGTCACGTCGTCGCCGATGATCGCCGTCTCGCCGATCACGACGCCGGTGCCGTGGTCGATGAAAAAGCGGCGGCCGATGGTCGCGGCAGGGTGGATCTCGATGCCGGTCTTGCGCGCCGCACGCTGGCTTATCCAGCGCGCCAAAAAGTGGAGGTTGTGGTGGTAACACCAATATGCCCTGCGGTGCATCCGGATGGCGCGCAGCCCCGGATACAGCAGCAGGATCTCCAGGAAGGAACGCGCGGCAGGGTCCCTGTCCCGTACGCTCTGCACGTCCTCCCGCAGTCTGTCAAACATGAAATCTCTCCTTCAAAAAAACAAACCTCCAAGCCCAAAGGCTCGGAGGCGTAAATACGCGGTTCCACTCCGGTTTGTAACTCTCACGGAAGATCACGGTTCCACCCGGACGGGCATTTCCTCCCGCCGGCTCCGGAGCGCATTTCGCCGCCGCCGCGCAAGGACGCTTTCACCAAACGCGTCCCTCTCTGCTGCGCATGAAACGGGTACTCTTCTCCTTCAATGCCTGTACAAATCATTATATGCGAATCACTTGAAAAAGTCAATTCTTTTTTTCGCCTGTGCAAAGTAGATCACGCCCGACACGACGGCAAGCACCGCCGTCAGCCAGACCAGCGCAAAGGATACCGTGCGGTACAGCTCCACCCGCGCCGCAAACCACGGCACGTACTGTACGGCCTCTCCCAGAAGCAGGATCGCCGCGATGGAGACCATCTGCGCCGCAGTTTTGATTTTGCCGGAAATGCCGGCGGGGATCACGATCCCCTGCGCCGACGCGATCAGCCGCATCGACGTGACGGCGAATTCACGCGTCAGGATCAGCATGACGCTCCAAACACTGCAAAGCCCCATCTGCAAAAACGCCAGGAACGCAGTCGTCGTCAGCACCTTGTCCGCGACGGGATCGAGGAGCTGACCGAACACGGTGATCTGATCGCGTTTGCGCGCGAGCTTTCCGTCGATCGCGTCGGTCACGGACGCCGCCGCAAAAATGATCGCCGAAACCAGGAATCTGTGCGGGAACCCTGCCAGCAAAACTGCCAGAAAAATCGGCGCGATGCAGATGCGCGCGATCGTCAGTTTATTCGGTGTGTTCATTGTTTTCTCCGTTTTGTGTTTGTTTTTTCTCTTTTTTGCTCTTTTTCAGGCAGACGACCAGCGCGATCACGATCGCCGCGATACACAGAGGCGTTGCGATCATAATCCCGCCGCCGCCGTGACCGGCTCTGGACGGGTTGAGATAGTCAGATAACAATGGAACGGTAATATCCGCTGCGAACGCCACCCCCCAGAAGATTGCAGCACCGATGACGATGCGTTCGAAAAACCTCGCATACTTTTCAGTCATATTGCACATCCTTTCAGGCATGAAGACATAACTGCACCGTACCGTTCCGACCGTCGGCGTTTACAAGAACAGTATGGTTTCGCAAAGTCAGTTTTTCTTTTCTTTTTTGCTCCTGACGCGACACACGATCCACGTGACCGAGATCGTGACGATGCAGACAATTGCCGCGATCGTGGTCACGATCCCGCCGTAGTCGCCGAAGGGCATTCTGTCCTCGGACTGCCGCACCACGTCGATCAGCCAAGGAATCAAAATGTCTGCAATAAACGCCAGTGCCCAGAAAGCTGCCGTGCCGAGAAGGACGCGCTCAAAGGTTTTTCTATACTTTGCGGTCATCGGGATCACTCCTTATGATTCGATGGCGATGGAAAGGCTTATTCGGTTTTCTTATTCCGCGGAAGGCTCCTCTGTCTGTTCCGGTGCGTCTGCCGCCTGTGCCGCGGCGTTTTTCTTTTTCGTGTCGGAGATCATCTTTTTCGTCAGTACGCCGGAGATCAGCAGGAACACAACGATCACGACGACCGGGATCGCCACGACCCACGGATGCTTGTCGACGTCCTTTAAGAGGATGCCGAACAGCGTGTAGACGAGGATCAGCGGGAGATTGCCGAGCGTTGCGCCGAGCATGTAGTTCGGGAAGGAGATGTTCATCGCGCCGAACAGCAGGCTCGACAGGTCGCCGGGCAGGATGCCGGAGAACTTGACGACGGCGGTCATCTTCCATTCGTTCGCGCCGGCAAAGTCTTCGATCTTGCTGACGGCCTTGAAGCGTTTTTTCAGCGTTTCGACCATACCCGCGCCGGTAAACCGGCCGAGGAAATAGGGGATGACGAGGCTCAGCGTCATGGCGATCAGATTGACCAGCAGCGCGACGGGGTAGTTGGGCATCACGTAGGCGCACACGCCCATCACGACGGCGGGCGGCAGGATCAGGCAGAAGGACTTGACGACCATGATGCCGATCATCACGAGCGACACGATCAGCGTGCCGTTTGCGAACGCGCTCAGCTTTTCGCTCAGCTCCGGGATGTTCTTCGCGTTGATGTTGTATTTCTTCATCAGGATAATGCCGACGACGACCAGTGCGAGCATGATGATGCCGGTGACGATCTGCAGCGCCTTGACGAGCTTGCCGTAATCTTTCTTTTCAGCCATGAATGCCCCTCCGTTATGCCTTTTTGTGCTTGCGGATGCGCTTGGCGAGACGCACCGCGCCGACGGTCAGCGCCGCGGCAGCCGCCGCGCCGAGCACGACGACGCGCTTGCGGTCGAATTCGTCCGCGCTCATGAAGAACGCGACGCGGTTTGCCGGCGTCTTGCCGACGAGATCGTAGTAGCTGAGCGTGTAGGTTTCGACGTTCCACGGATCGTCCTCGCCGATCTCGAACACGCGTACGCCGCGGGCGCGCTCTGTGCCGTAGCTGCGGAACGATGCGCCGGGCGTCTGGACGATGTGCACGCCGTCGATGTCGCAGGTAAAGTTGTTGGCATGGTCGTGACCGAACACCAGCGCGCACACGTCGCCCTGTTCGCGGATCGCGTCGAGCTGACCGAAGTCACGGTCGCACACGTCCGGGTATTCGTCGGCGTAGCCGTCTGCCCGATCCTGATCGAGCTTGCAGGGCAGACCGTCCGGACCGCGCCACTTGACGCAGTTCGGGTCGTGCTCGCCGCAGGGAATGAACAGATCGCGCACCTGCGGAACGGGCACGTGCTGGAACATCAGCGACGGAACGGGCTTGCCGCCGTTTTCCGACTTCAACTTATCGCTTTCGCGCTTGTACCACTCGACGGCCTCCGGCTTTACGTATTCAAAACCGTTGCCCGTGCCGTCGTCTTTGCCGGCGGAGTCGAGCATCCACAGATTGAACACGACCTTCTCGCCGTCGCTGCCGTAGATCGGTACGTTATAGGTATCGCAGTCAAGCTGCGGCTCGGTGTCGTTGAGACCGAAAAAGTGCGGATAATCCTTGAAAAGATCCGCCTGCTGCTGCTTGGTAATCGGATTCAGATCGTCGTGGTTGCCGAAGATCATGCAAAAGGGGATGCCGCGCTTTTCGACCGGCGCGAGGACGTGGTAGAGCGCCTGCTGCATGTGCAGCAATATCACGGACAGATCGTTCGTTTTCCGGCCGATATAATCCTCGTCCAGATGGTTGCCGTGGATGTTGTCGCCCGTAAAGACGACGAGATCGGGCTTTACGGTGTCATAGGCCGCCGCGAGCATCTGCGGCAGCGCGCAGCGCACGAAGTGCATATCCTGCGCGTCGCTGACCTGCAGGATCTTCAGCTTGCGCCCTTTCGGAAAACAGATTTTTCGTTCGACCTGCATAGCGTTATTCCCCCATCACTTCGCGCAGATATCTGACGGAAGCTGCGGCCTCTTCGTCGAGTCGAGCGTCGTCTGCACCGCCGGACAGATTGCGCCAGAGCGAGACGTTCTTGCCGACCGTGCCGCCCATGCGCACGAACGGCTCCATGACGACGTAGCCGTCGTAGCCGATCCCGCGCAGCGCGTCGCCGATCGCAGCCCAGTCCATCCGGCCGCCGGCGTACGGGCAGCGGCGGTTCGCCTCGCCGACGTGGAAGTGACCGAGCACCCCTTTCGTCTTTTGGATGGCGCCGGTCAGGGAATCCTCTTCGATATTCATGTGGAACGTGTCGAGCATCGCCTTGACGTTGGGCTTGTCCACCGCCTTGACGTAGTCGACGTCCTCGTACGATTCGTTGATCATGTAGCCCTCGAAGCGGTTGAGCGACTCCATGCACAGCGTCACGCCGCGATCCGCCGCCAGATCGGCGAGACGGCGCATGTTTTTGATGCTGCGTTCCGTATCGGCGGCCTTGTCGAAGCCGGACGCAAAATCGACCGGCCAGTAGGAGTACAGTGCGCCGCCGATGCGGTCAATGCCCGCCAGCTCCATCTTGCGGAACACGTCGGCGTAGAACGCGAGCGTGCGTTCCACGGCTGTTTCATCGGTGGATGCTAAATTGTGTTCCGGACGCGGGCCGTAGCCGCCCGAAAGCAGCAGCCCGTGGTACTCCGACGCACGGCGCAGCTCGCGGAACGTCTCGTCCGAATCGAGATGGAACGCACCGCACGCGACCTCCAGCACGTCGAAGCCGAGCTTTTTGACTTTTTCAATATAGGGCAGGAAATCGCCGCCCCATTCCTTCGCCCAGTAGGCGTAATAGATCCCGTATTTCATCATCAGACCTCCTGATTCATATGCTGTCTTTTCATTATATCAAATCCAAACCGGCGCTGTCAACGATTGCACGAAAGAAAAGTGCGATCCGTCTGCTATTGGTCGTTTTGCGCAAAATTCCTTGAATTATTAAGAGCGTCAGTATACAATGGAATCGGACGGAACAAGCGCTCGAGGCCGTGATCCGCGTAAAAAGGCGAACGGCTCGTTGCTCCGTTTTGGAAACACGTCTGATGCGCAAGAAAGGAAAGAACGTATGAAGTGGAACTATGACTACAGTCAGACACTGTGGATGAAAATGTATCTGGCGGAGCCGGAGGACTTTGCGAAGGGAACGTCGAGGGTCTTTATCACGTTTTCACAGGCGCTGGACATCATCAAGGCGATCGATGCGATGACGCAGGGGATCCGGAAGATCATCTATCTCGTCGGCTGGCAGGGGCTCGGACACGACGACTGCTATCCGGAGATGGAGGTCGTGAACGAACATCTCAAGCGCGCCTGCGACGCGACCGCGCGCGACAGCCTTTGGTGGCTGTTCGAGGAAGCAAAGCGGTACAACACCGTCGTCAGCTTCCACGTCAATCAGGCGGACGCGTACAGCGACACGCCCTGCTTTCCGGAGCTTGTCGCGACGAATTCGCTCGTAAACGGCAAGGACGGCAAGCCTGCGGTCATCGAGGTGTTCAACGGCAGGGACGCCTACAAGGTTTCTTACAAGGGATATTATGAAAGCGGTCTGTTCAAGCGTCTCTGGGACCGCTTCTGCGAAGTGACGCCCGTGCGCGAATCCGGAACGGTGCATATCGACAACTTCTGCGTCGCGCAGAGCCTGAATCCGTACACGAGCGTGGAGGAGGAGGACGCAGCGCGCAGCAGGATGCTCGACTATATCGCGTCCCTCGGGATCGACGTGACGAGCGAATACACCTACCGCGAAATGGAGTGGCGCGCGGATTCGCCGACGCATCCGATCCGGCAGCAGCTGTACGTGACGGCGGTCGATCCGGTGCCCGAGGGCGACTGGCGGGACGCGCCGATCCGCACGCTCGGCAGGATCCCCGCAACGTGGTGGACCAGCAACGTCACGGCGGAGGAATGCATGAAGATCCCTGCGGCAGTTTACAGCGGCCGCCTGACCGATCCGAAAGAAAAGGACGTGTTTTACGGCGCGATGCACGGCGAGGAGATCTGGCGCGCGCACGGGAACGATCCTGCCGACTGGAAAGCGGCGTTCCTTCTGGAGTTCTGCACCATGCAGCTGCCGTACTTCTATCTGAACCGGCATGCACGTCTGCGGCTGGAGGAGGCGGACGACGCGTATATCGTGACCTTCTCCGACGGGATCGTCAGCGACGGCAGAACGAGAACGATCACGGTAAACGGCGTTCCGGTAAAAGAAGGCGAGGACGTGCTGCTGCCGCTGGACAGCCGGAACACGACGTTCATCGCCTATTCCCGAAACGGCAGGGACGGCGAGTGGAACGTCCCGGACGCCGCGTTCACGCAGGCCGATTTGTTTGAGATCACGCCCGACGGCAACGTGCCGTGCGGCAGCGTGCAGATCACGGACGGAAAAGTCCGTCTGCGCGTTCCGGCGGAGCGGGCGTTCGTGCTGCGCGCAAACGACCGCTGATCCCGGCTCTTTCCGAAAAAAAGAAAACAGCAAAAAAAGAACCCGCCGCATCCTCGGATGCGGCGGGCTTTATCATAAGGAACAGGAGATTAGAACCACAGGGAGCCGAACAGGAGCCAGATGATGTACTGCCACCACTTCAGCTTGAGGCTGACGACGCAGCTTGCAGTTCTGCCGTCGGGCGTGGTCGCGGTGATCGTTGCGCTTCTGCAGAAGATGCACAGACGCGTGAACGTCACGTTGCCGTTTTCATCAACGGTCATCAGTCTCGGCTTGGAGGACGTCCAGGTGACGTCGTCTTCGCTTGCCGTCAGCGTAACAGCGAGCTTGCCTCTTCTGGAATAGGGAACTCTCACGCTGATGCGGTTTGCGGGTTCCTGATGCGTGATGGAATCGGTCAGGGTCAGCTCGGCGGGAGCCAGCTTCGGGATCGGACGCGTTTCGGTCTCGTGGCAGCGCTGGCAGGTGCGGGTCTCTTCGCCGTCTTCGTCCTGCGTCGCGGGTCTGGTCTCGACCCATTCGCCCCAATCGTGGCCGAGCGCGGGATCGGTAACCGTCGTGCGGCTGAGTTCATCGTCGCATTTGGTACAGTAAACGACTTCGTCGTGGCTGCCGGGTTCGGTGCAGGTGGCCGGCGTTACGTTTTCGATTTGGGTCTGGCCGGGCGTATGACCGAGCGCGTCGGTCGGTACGGTCACGGTGTAGGAGTATTCGCAATCCTTACAGGTGTACTCGGTGGTGACGGAGCCGCCCTCCGTGCAGGTCGCGTCCACAGTCGTTTCACCGGTCTTCTCAAATTCGTGATCGGCGTAATCGAGTGCGCCGCAGACGTCGCAGGTGCGCACGTGCTGGTTCGCGTCGGCGATCAGCCATTCGGAGTGATCGAAGTCGTGGTTGCCGGTCGCAGGATCGGTGACCGTCGTGCGGCTGAGTTCCTCGCCGCATTCGGTACAGTAAACGACCTCGTCATGCTTGCCGTCCTCGCCGCAGGTAGCCGGCGTTTCGTTTTCGATCTGGGCATCGCCGGGCTGGTGTCCGTTCGCGGGATCGGTTTCTTCGGTGTAGGTGTAGTCGCAGTCGGTGCAGGAGTAGGTCACAGTGCCGGGTTCGGTGCAGGTCGGTTCAGTCCGGCCGGTCTCCGTGACGCTGTGCTGCGCGGTTTCGGTCTCGGTGCAGCCGTCGTTCTGGCAGAAACGCTCATGCTCGGTATCGCTCGCGTATTCCCAGGCGCTCCAGCTGTGACCGGTCTCCGGATTGCCGTCGACGTCGTAAGTGTAACCGCAGTCGGAGCAGGTGTAGGTGGTCTTGCCGGGCTCCGTGCAGGTGGGTTCGGTGATGCTCACGTCGAAGTCATGCTCGGATTCTTCCGTCGCGCCGCAGACGACGCAGGTGCGCTCGTGGTACGTATCGTCCTTGCTTACCCAATCGCCCCAGTCGTGGCCGTCAGCGCCGTCGCCTGTTTCGGTGTAGGTGTATTCACAATCCTTGCAGGTGTAAGTGGTCTTGGCCGGCTCGGTGCAGGTCGCAGGAGTATCTTCGCGGTCGAAGTCATGGTCGCCGTACTCATACGCGATGCCGCATCTGTCGCAGACGCGCATATGCTGATGCTGCGGATCTTCGTTGGAGATAAGCCAATCGGAATTCTCAAAATCATGGCCGAGCGCGGCATCGCCGGTTTCGGTATACGTATCGAAGCAGCGCGTGCAGGTGAACGTGGTATAGCCGGGTTCGGTACAGGTGGGGTTGGTCACAACGCCGCTGTCCCATTCGTGGTCGAGCGGATCGGTATCTTCGGTGTAGGAATCGCCGCAGCCCTCGCAGACGAGAACTCTCACGCCGCCCTCGGTGCAGGAGGCGGGGATGGTGCCGGGCGCATTGGGATCTTCAACGTAGTTGTGCGCTTCGGTCTCGCTGTCCTGGCACACGTCGCAGAAACGCTCATGGACGTCGGCGTCCTTGTATTCCCAGTCGCCCCACTCGTGGCCGGTCGCCGTGTCGGTTTCCGTGTACGTGTAGCCGCAGTCGGAGCAGGTATAGGTCACGGAGCCGTCCTGCGTGCAGGTCTTGTCGACGACAACGCGGTCAAAGTCGTGCTCGGCTTCTTCCGTCGCGCCGCATCTCTCGCAGGTGCGCTCGTGCAGATCTTCGTCTTTTTCTTCCCAATCGCCGAACTGGTGGTCGTTGATCGGTTCGCCGTCCATGTCGGCGCCGCCGTACACGGCGTATGCCTTGGCAAGATTGCCGTTGACGAACTTGGAGGGCGTGAAGTAATCCTCGTGGTGGTTGTAGATGTAGATGAACTTGTTGATGTAGGGCTTGAGCTCGCTCTTGTTGTTATTGGCCTTCTGGATGAGATTCTGCACGGTGCCGCTTTCCAGAATCTTGGAGATCGCAGCCTTGCCGTCGGAGGTGATCTTCTGAACCTTGTCGAGCTGGGCGCGCTTGCTCTGAAGATTCGCCTTCTCGATGATCATTCTTTCCAGATCGCCGTCGAGGATGGTCTGCAGCGTATCGATGCGGTCCAGCGCCTCGTCGATGATGTCGAGCACTTCCGGATAGTTCTCAAATGCCCAGTAGCCGAGATCGGCCATCTTGCTCTGATCGCTGAAGGGCATGAAGGATTCGAGCTCTGCCTTGAGCTTGGCAACGCGGTCGATGGTGCCGACGATGTCATCTTCCTGGTAGGTCAGGGAAGAATCGCCGTAGTACGCCTGCAGGACGAGAGAATCGAACGGAAGCGAACGGTCGCCCGCGTTGTAGCAGGTCGCGCCGCCGATATCGACGATCGCTCTGCGCAGACGGTTGAACTCGTCAATGTCCGCGATGCGGCGGCTGCCGATGTATTCGCTGCCGACTCTATCCAGCTTGAGCATGATGTCGCCGACCATCTTGGTGTAGGTCGTGTACTTTTCGAGCGCGTAGTCGTACACTTCGCCCATCGTCTTGATGACCTTGCCGTAGAGGTCCTCCAGATACATGTCGAAGTTGTTGGTGAGGCTCTCGATGTCGGGCTGCATCACGAAGGTCAGACGGTACTTGACATCGAAGCCGTTGTTCACCTGATCCTCGGTAAGCGTCGCGGTGTAGGCGTCGCCGTCCTCGGTCATCTTGATCAGCGTGCCGTCCTCAAGACGGATGTATTCGGGCACGTACTTGTAGGAGCAGTCGGTGCTGGTGTTGTTCTGCCAGACGTTGCTGTCGTCCACGTGCGCGGTCACGATGAACTTGCCGCTGCAGAGAGAATACGCAAACAGTGCGGGATCCTCTTCGAACTTGGTGAAGATCATGACTCTTTTGCCGAAGACCGTCTTGAGGATTCTGCGCTCGCGCTCCTCGAGCTTTTTGCTGCTGTTGAGGAAGCCCTCGATGCGGTCGGCTGCGTTGACCTCTTCGGTGTCGTCGCCGACCTCGTAGGAGCCCTTCACCGCACGGATGAAGCCCATCATGATCGCGTCTTCGATCTTGACGGAGCCGCCTGCGGTCGCGTCGGTCACCTTGTTGTTGACGCCGTAGCGGCCGACGAGCGAGGACTGCTTCACGGTCGCGTCGGCGCCGTCAGTCAGCGCGATGGCGCTGCCGGTCGGGAAGTGATACTTGGACGTGGTCGGGATGCGGGTCATGCTGCCGACGGCGCGCACGCCCTCGACGGTGACGCTGCCGCCCTTGACGCTGATCGCGGCAGGGCTCTCGTTGACCACCGTTTCCATCATCGTCAGAGACTTCACGTTCGCAAACTGCGAAACGACGTGGCCGTTGGTGATGGTGACCTCTGCGTTGTTGATCGTGATGGCAGAGGACCCCGGGACACTTTTCAGCTCGTAGCCGCCGAGATCGAGCGTCAGATCTTTGTTGATCACGACGGATTCGGTCGTGTCTCCGGTCATGGTGACGGTATCGCCCGCGGATGCTGCATCGATCGCAGCCTGCAGGCTGTTCGCCGCAGAAGCCGCGACGCCGCAGGTACCCAGAAGCATGAGCGCCGTCATCACGATCGCGAGGATTCGTTTCGTGACTTTCATGGTTTTGATCTCCTATCCTTGAATTTTGGAAATATTCCAGCAGAGAAACACAGGAGCATTTCCCTGCAAAATCCCATATTCAGACCATCATACAAATTGCATTATATCATACATTTTAATTTCTGTCAATTTATTCCTAAAGAAAACTCAGGGAAAAAACGCCGTTTTTTTATTGACGAAAGGGCGGAAATTTAATATAATTGTATAAAACAGTTTGGAGGGGAACGAAATGAGCAAGACGGCGCAAAAAAGAAACCGCGCCCAGCTGGAGGCTCTTGCGGCGCAGCAGGCGCAGGAGATCGCCGAGCTGCGCGGGCAGCTCGAAAAGGCACAGGCACAGCTTCACGAGCGGGAGATCGTGTGCGAACGCGCGGGCACGATGGCGGATGCCGCCATGACGCTCAACGGCGTGTTCAAGGCGGCGGACGACGCGGCCGCGCAGTATCTCGAGAACATCCGCGCGTTCACCGAGGAGCAGCACAAGGTCTGCGCACAGATCGAACGCACGACGCGCGAGCAGGCCGAGGCGATGCTGCGCGAGACGGAGGAACGCTGCCGTGCGCGCGAACGCGAAGCAGACGCATACTGGGAAAAGCTGTCCGCGAAGTTCGAGCAGTTCTGCGCGGAGCACAAGGAGCTGCGGGAGCTGCTGGACGAAGGAAGAAAAAGCTGAAAGAAATAAAAAAATAGTTGACGGATTGTTGAAAATATATTATACTATGACCGAGGACAGATCGTTTTTTGTTCGATTTGCTTAATCTATTCTGTCAAAGGAGGTCCCACTATGGCAACAGACGGCAATCCTCTGCTTTTGATCGACAACAGCACCATGTACGTGATCGGAAAAGGTACGTATAAAGTGGAGCCCATGACTTTTGCCGAGGCCAAGGCCATCATCGACATCTTCGGCGAGGAGGACGTGCTGCGCTGCTACACCGACAGCGCGATCGACAAGGTTATCCACGATTACGTCGGCGTGGAGGACAGAGATTTTCCGCGCAAAAAGATCACCCGCATGCGCCCCGGTCAGATGGCGATCGCGTTCAAGCAGTACGTCGCCCCGTCCGAGACGCAGCCGATCATTGATCTGGACCCCGGCGCACAGGCGAAGAAGATCCAGAACATCTACATTTACTGCGAGGCCATCACCCGCATGACCTGAGAAAACGTCAGACACGGCGGCCGTACCCTTTCGGGTGCGGCTGCTTTTTTGCGCTTTTTTACTAAAATATGAATCTTTTATAAATCTTGCATTTTCTATTTGAAAATCACGGAAAAGTGTGGTATCATACATACTGTATCACTATAATGGGTATTTTATCCAAAGAAAGGAGCGCACCGTGAAGGAGCTGGAGTACACCACGCAGTCCGTGCCGAAGGACAAGCGGTTCTGCACGATCTGCGGCAAGGTCAAGCGTCTGCACTGCTTCGAAGGCGATTCGACCCACTGCAGCGAATGCCGCGAAAAGATGCTGCACACCAGACTGAACGGCAGGAGCATTCCCGTCGTGCTTTTCGTGCTGCTGGTCGCGGCGTTCTCGGTGTTCCTTTCTGTCTATACCGTTCCGTACTGCATCGATCTGTTCAAGGCGGAAGCTGCGGTGCGGGACAAGCGTCTGGCGGATGCATGTACCGTTTACGCGTCTGCGGTGTCCTCTGCGGCCGAGCGCAACGCCGCAATGCTGTCAGGCGGGAAAAAGAACGGGGACGGCACGTACGTCCAGCCGTCCGGAACGTTCTTTGAAGCCGGCACACGCACTTGGGTGCGCTACCTCAAGACGTATGCCGAGCTTTATTCGGAGTACCAGGCGGCCGTGCTGGCGGAGGGTTCGCTGCACGCGGACGAGATCAAAAAGGAACCGTCGCTTGCCTGTTTGAGCGAGGCAAAGACGGCGTTCGAGGAAACGGAAGCGTTCGCGCAGGAAATCGATTACAAATACATGAACGAGGAACCGACGCAGGAGATCTACCGGAAGATCCTCGCCGAGCTGTCGGCACATGCCGACGCGAGCGACTCGCGCTACGTCAAGGGTTATATCGAGATGTACAAGGCCGAAGCGACGCGGTTTTTCAAGCCGGACGATCTGGCTGCGTCGACTGCGTACTATGAACGGGCGCTGGAGTATCTGCCGGACGAATTCATGAACGTTTACAACGAAGAGGCGAGCGCCGCGATCGAAGCGGGCGAATACGAAACGGCGATCGGGATCTATGAAAAGATGCTCCGGCTGAACAAGGACTACACGGGCGCATATCCGTCCATCGCCAACGCGGCGTTTCTTGCAGGCAACGAGGAGAAATTCAACTCCGCACTCGCGCACTACGACGAGAACGATCCGCTGCGTCTGCGTCTGGAGATGCGTTTCGCGCTGCGCGCGGAAGACGTGAAAAAGGCCGAAGAAGTGCGCGCGCGCGCAAACAAGGCGCTCAAGCCCGAAGCGGACAAGATCTTCGGCGAACTGCTGTCGAAGCAGACCATCACGCAGACCAACAAAACGAAGCTGACGGAATACGTTGAATTCCAGATGTGGGACGCGGCGTACGCGCTCGTGACCGGCAAAACGGACGAGGCGTTCCGGATCGCGTATGAAGAAGGGTTCAACAATCTGTATTACTATTCCTACATCACGGGCGATTCAACTGTTTTTTCGCAGTCTGTCATCAACATGGCGACGCTGTGCGCCGAGCTCGTACAGAATGAGGAAGCGATCGAGCTCATCAAACAGATCAGCAACTGTGACAGGACCACGCAGAGCATTCTCAACGGCGAGCTGACCGTGCGCGACGTTTTCGTGGAAGGGAAGGCGGAGATCTTATGATGCACGTCACGTGGATATTCGGATGTATCACGATCGCCGGCGCGGTGCTGCGCGCGTTCTTTGAACACGTGTTTCTCAAACTCTTCCGCGTACCCGTGGAGGATCGCGCGTATCTGCAGCGCAACGAACTGTTCGGCCATGTGGAGCACGAGCCCGTCCATTCGTTCGCAAAGGGGTTCTGCGTCTGCTTCCTGCCGGGCTTTGCCGTCTGTCTCATCGGCGCGGTGATCGCGCTGCCTGCGGCGCTGCAGCTTTTCCTGATGGGCGTCACGCCGCGCAGCATCGTCAGCGGCAGCACTTCCGCGATGTTTTTTGTGTGCGCTGCGTTGATGCTTTTCAGTCTTTGCCTGTTCTGCCACGCGTTCCCGACGTATGAGGACGCGCTGTATCTGTGGGAGAGCCGGAAAAAGGCAAACGTCGCGGCGCGGATACTGCTGTTCGTGCCGATGGTGCTGATGCGCGCCGGCGCGTTCCTTGCGCGGTTCGGCGTGTGGCAGCTTCTGGCGATCGCCGGAGCCGTTGTTTGGATCTTGTATCTCGTAGGAGTTTTGTAATGTTAGAGTTAAAGCATATTTCTTTTCAGGTGGACGACGGCAGTCGGGAGCTGGGTATCCTCGACGACGTGAGCTTCACGCTCGAGGACGGCAGATTCTTCGTCATCACCGGTCCGAACGGCGGCGGCAAG
>JAEEGL010431192.1_pt1 | contig 14900 bp, 24 predicted proteins | sample 9134231 | NCBI WGS metagenome assembly JAEEGL01 (sample SAMN16246548, study PRJNA631951) | gut metagenome | biome: gut microbiome; feature: rumen; material: fiber-attached | host: Bos | place: Iran: Karaj | collected 2018-10
TCCAAAATGCTGCCACCTCAAATATCTTCCTTGGGGGACAGCGAGGCCGGGTTATTCTTCCTGGACCTCCTTCATACAGGCGATAATTTTATTATTCGTTTCTTCTATCAAAGGAAGAAGTTTGACAATGGCGGTTTCTGTATCTGAACCGCCATTTAATGTATATTGGAAGCTGTAATGAAGTCCCCGGCTCGTATCCCGGTCCTCAACAGCTGGAAGCGAGTAAGTAAAAATGGTTGTGTTACGGTTTTGATTGAAAAGGTCAGGGAAAAGCCGGAGAAGTTCAAAACCAATGAAGTGTATAGAGTTATAAAGCAGATTTGAGTTTGAAAGGCCTTTTGGTGTTTTGCACTTGCCATTTATAGATAGTGTTCTGAAACCGGTTGTGTTGTGTCTGATTACGGTAATGTCTCCACCTTTTCCCCTCCTTTCTGTTATAGTGAAGGGCCTTTTTTTGCTTATTCTGTATCCCATTTTATTGCTCTCTCTACTACTATAGTACAATTTTTTTTTCTAAAAAACAAAACCCCAGAGCGTATTCTCTGGGGTTCCCAACAAAAATCAAATGTACATATTCAATGACAAAAATGAGAGAAAAAATGTCAATGAACTATATATATATTGCAAACACATTTTTTCAAACAAAAGCATCGGTACAACAGCGACGAAACACATTGACCAAACTGGACCGATGCTTTCACAATAACAAAGTGCGAAATATTTATTTTTACCTATAACTAATATACAAAAATAAATAAAAAAAAGCAAGGGCTGGACAAACCTTGCTTTTTAAAGTGAAACTGTGAAAAAAAGTTATTTGAATAAATATTACTTATTATTCAAGCAGAAGTCTATCTGCAATATAAATATACTAAAAAAAATAACAAGACCCAAATATTGGCAAAAAGATATTTTAAATAAACTGAAATTGTATGACTTTATTTCAAATTATACAGATATTGAAGGAGATTGCCCTTTCACAGCCGAATATCAAAAGTGCTACGGACGGGTCAATCTACGATATTATGAACACCAATCCATCTGTGAAGTACGATGTGGTGCATTTCTCCCAAACAACCCACCAGAGCGATGAAGAAACTGATTTCTACGGCCTCAACATTTTCTATGTAAGTAGGTTAGAAGACAGCCTGGAAGACAACAGGTTACAGATACAATCCATTGGTAAGGAAATCCTGGACAATATCATAAGGACCTTCTGTGAGAACTGGAACATAGATTTCCCAATAATCACATACACACCTTTCACACAGAAGTTTAATGACTTGTGTGCTGGTTGTTATTGCAATTTGAGGCTTGAAGTCCCCAAGGAAATCATTTGTGCTGACGATTATGTTGCAGAGGTTGTCCCTGGCAGTGGTATCAAGCTGCAGGATATTGGCATTACTATTACCCAGAACGGGCTTATTGTAATCACACCGGACGCAGAATATGACGGAATTGGCGAAATACGAATTGAGACCAATGTTCCTCAATCCGCTGCTGTCCTACAAGACAAGGAAGTGGAATACACCGAGAATGGTTCTTACAGCATTCACCCAGACCCCGCTTATGACGGTCTTTCTTCGGTATCGGTTGATGTACTTGTACCGGACAGATATGACGAGGGTTATGATGATGGAAAGGAAGATGGTATAGAGGAACAGAAAGGAAAACTCGTAATCACCTCATTTACAGAGAATGACACATACACAAGGGCTGATGGCTGGTCCGCTGTAACAGTTGATGTACCAAGCGATTACCAGGACGGATATGATGATGGTTTCAACGATGGCGAGGAAGCACAAAAAGCAAAAATGATAAGCCTTTCTGTCACAGCCAATGGCGAATACAATAGGGAAGGTGGTTACTCTGCTGTGACTGTCAATGTTCCTGCAGGAGAAGATAGATATGAAGAAGGATACCTTGACGGTATAAACTATCAGAAATCACTCCTTGTTGAAACTGCATTCACAGAAAATGGTGGCTATGCAAGAGAGGATGGTTATTCAATAGTTTATGTTGATGTTCCACAAACAGGATACACCCAAGAAGACCTTGACGAGGCTTATCAGAGAGGTTTTGAAGACGGTATTAGTACTTGCAGCGGGACACCGGTCGTAGCAACCTCTATCACAATAAATGTTGCCAATACAATAACAGATAGTGGTACAGCGACAACAACAGTAAATCCATATTCAGCCACCACCAATCTTCAATATTCTTCTAATGATACAAGCAAAGCCACAATAAATGCTACCAGCGGGGTAATTACAGTAAAAGCTACCGGTTCAGTAACATTCTGCGTAAGAGATACCATTACCAACCTCCAAAGTTGCAAAACCGTAAATGTCGTTAAAACTAATCCGAATTGCAAACCATTGACTTTGGTATATTTAACAACAGCTTCAAACGAAAGAGTTATCTTCTATGACCTGGCAAATCTTCCAAGCAGCACAAACCTTGAGAGGTCTGCCTCAAACAGCACAAAGACTTGGGTGAATAACCTTTGTTCTATGGAGATAGATGGAACCGTTAGAACGGCAACTTCTGCATTTACATTTACAACACCCGGCAAGCATTATGTGATTTACAATTCGCCTGTCGGCACAGTGCCAGATTATCTTTTCTCATTGGCAAAAAATCCCCACCCAACTTCAAGCGCACAAAACGAAAAAATAGTAGAAGCACATATCGGGGAAGGTTATGGTGTTCTTCTGAACAACGCATTTGATGGGGACACAAATCTTACAGCAGTCACTCTGCCAAGTACAATGAAGGTTCTTGGAAAAAGTCCTTTCCAAAAGACCGGAATAAAGTCTATTGTGATTCCGAATAGTGTTACAGCAAATACAGCAATAACTGATTACAGACCTTATGTGAATAGGTATGTTATGAACTCCGAAGACCAGTGCTGGTTTAGTGGCTGTACGAGCCTGACAAGTGTAACGATTGGAAATGGAATAACAAAACTCCCGGCATATGCATTTGATGAATGCGCTTTCAGAAGTGTTTCTATTCCAAGTGGTGTGACAATAATTGACGGAGGGGCTTTCCAAAACAATTTACACCTTACGAGCGTTACTATACCAAACACAGTGAGACAGATTGCAATGTCTGCGTTTAAATCAACTTGTTTAAACAATGTAACTATTCCAAATAGTGTTCAAACAATTGCCGCATATGCTTTCTCAAATATTTGGGAGATGACTGCGATTACTTTTGGCACTGGAATAACAAGCATTGCAGCAAATGCATTCTACCGCACAACACCAAGGACTATGACTTTTAATGGAACTACACCGCCAACTTTAGGAAACACAACCGCTTTAAGTTCTCCAAATGTCATATATGTCCCTTCAAACGCAGTAAGTGCTTATAAAGCTGCTTGGCCAAGTTATGCGAATAAAATAACAGCTATAACTTCATAATGTATTATGGGAGAATTAGTTAAAGATTTCTGGGTAGGTATGCCTTGGTACTTATACCTCATACTTATACTTACCTTTGGTTTGTTGGTGGCATCATTTATCGTACCGCCCCTCGGAACCATTGGACCATCAGTTCTTCAAGGTGTTGCCCTTATCCTGGGTTTCACCTGGTTATTCTACACAACCTGCAACATACCGGTATTCATTGAGAGGGGTGCAAAGATAAAGGCAAAGTGGAAAGATGCCGAAATAGAAATAGGAAGAAAAAAGGAGGAACAGAAAAATGAAGCCGAAACACTTTAAACTTGAAGAGTTCCTTACTTCAAGCACCGCCAGACAGAAGAGCATAGAGAATATGCCCTCCTGGGAAGTCATTGAACACCTCAACGAACTTGCCCTTTTCCTTGACGATTTAAGGGAGAAATGGGGGAGTCCCATCTATGTTTCAAGCGGGTTCCGTAACGAAAAGTTAAACACTGCCGTTGGTGGTGTGGTTGGTTCTGCACATTTACGGGGAGACGCAGCTGATATATATGTTGCTGGTGGAAAGAAAGTTATGGACAAGTTTGGTGAGTTCCTTATTGACTATTTGAAGGATAAGGGCTTTGACCAACTCCTACGGGAAAAGTCCAAGAGTGGTGGTTATTGGTATCATCTGTCATTGAAGAACAAGGACGGACTGCAGAGGAAACAGATTAGGGATATGTTTGTGAATAAGTAATCTTCTTTTTCCCGTACATACCATTCTTTTCTCCCATATGTGATTCACTTAACTTTATTTTGGTTTCTTCACTCATAATACGCCCTTTTAGTTTTGAAGAAATCCTTTGATTATGGGTTCCCCAGTTGCAGTTTTCTTTACCGGTCATTAGGTTTAGGTTTTCAAGTCGGTTATCAGTCTTATCCTCGTTGATATGATTCACCTGCATATCGTCAGGGATTTCTCCGTTAAAAGATGTCCATACAAGCCTACCAACAGTAAAACCTTCTCGTTTTCCGTTATTACTCAACTGAATAACGAGATACCCTTTTTTTGTTTTAGATGTGCTCATTATACCACCTTTGATAACTTGTGCTTGCTTTCTGTGATGACCGCAATAATAAGTCCCCTCAATGCGGTTTATTCTTCCAAAATTACTGACCTCATATTTGCCGGTAAAGTCATATTTTACTCCTTTTTTCCAGGTTATAACTGGTTTCCAAATCTCATTGTCCATATACTAATAATACAAAAAAATTAGACAAGAACAAATGTCACAGGAAGATGAAATCCTCTTTCAAACCTACGGAATAAAAGGTTACGCAGATTGCCCGCCAGAGCCACAAGAGAAGCCCCAGGAGAGCGTTAAAGAAGAAAAATGAACAAGTACTCGTCCAGGGGTTAAAGTGGCTGAAATCGCCTTAAAATGAGAAATAAAGGCATATAACTTTTTTTACATTTTTCCTTTTCTTTTGCAAAAAAAGTTTGTATTTTCTATAAAAAGAAGATATTTATTGTTGAGACCACAAGGAGCACTGGTCAGAACAAACAGACATACACATAGGTTTCATTAAAAATATATTGTCAATCTCGGTAATAGGTCAGTGCTCCAACACAAAATGCGACTTATTACCGGGATTTTTTTTATGATAGAGGGAGGGTACGCTGACGAGAAGGCGACCCATTAAGATAGATAAAACTTATTCTTTAAAACTTGAACAAAACTTATGGCTACGATGAGCGAAGATTGCTAACCCCTTTCAGGTATTCAAATTAAGAAGGTTCCATCCTTTGAGGTGTGGTAAGGTCCTTTGGAATGCTGGGCGCTGCTACTTGGTGTATGGCTTTGAAACTGCCAGGTATGCAAAAGGATAAGGTTGAGGAATATAAGTTCAAAGTCCAAATGTTCTGGGAATCATCAAAAGCCCCTTTGGGAACTTGTCTGGGAAGTAATAGTACCAAGCCACTCATACCAAAGTAAAAGCCGCAAGAGGGAAGCAGCAAAGCGGAAACAAAAGGGATACTGGAGACAGTGGGTTGTTGAGTGCTGCACCTGGTTTATCAGGGGAAACATACCGGTTTCAAGCAATAATACTGGCTTGGACTGCTCACTACAAAAGAAGTAGATTTTGAGTAGAAGTTCCTACCTGGGATTATTCGTATTCCTGGGTAGGGGAAACTGTACTCTTAAAATATTAAAGAAAAAAAAATATTCTTAATATATTTTAAGACTATCTATTCTTACTGTAAAAATAGAATACTAATAGAATCTATTTCTTTTTTAAAAAAATTTTAGTAATTTAAGATTATAGTTATCTATAATTTGGGGATACTATATTATTATTTGAGAGAGAGGGAGGGTATCTAACTTAAGAGACACTCCCTAAAGATAGAAGACTATCGTCTGGTATTATTTTCTTTATTCATATTGTAAAAACAGTCTTACAGGGTATTTTTTTCCATATTCAATAACTTTTTTCAGTATTCTTGCAGATTTTTTACTAAAAACTTTTCATTCTGGCATACTTTTGTAGAGTATAGTTATGTCTTGCGAAAAGACACAAAAATATTTTTAATAAAAAAATGTTAGATTTATTTTGGTTTTTAAAAAATAGTTTGTATTATAGAGATGTAAGCAACAACAAAAAGTTTTAGATATGTACAAAAACAATGACAATGGCCAGATTAGCGTAGCGACCAGCGCAGACAACTTCAACGAGATTATTGTGAATGTTGGCATAATTAGCCCCGAACTTATGAAGTATTCCCTTCGGAAGTACGGTTTTATGGAACTTGGAGACGGTCTTAGACTTACCACCGTCAGGGATGATGACCACATTCTTCGGGTCACTTATCCAAACGGAAACTGGTTTAATGTTGTGAAAAATCACTCTGTTGGCCCTAAATGCAACTGGAAATATGTTAAGGAACAGGTTCAGCATATTGTCTGCACACACTATAATGTCCCTGACCCCAAGTATTTCCCCACTTTTAATGATTGGGCAGAGGACCTTTACGAATACGGGTTCTGCAATAGTGAAAAGAGGTGGGCCAAGATTAGGGCTGATTACGAGACCGAGACCGCAAAGTTTAACGCTTAAAAATAGAAAAGAGATATGACAAAGAAACAAGAAAAGGAAAGCCTGAAAATGCTTTGCGAACTGTTCAGGTGCAAAAATGTAAAAGAGCTGAACGAAATGCTTGCTGATGTACGACCCATAGAAGAGTTTGAAGAAGAAAAGAAGTTAAACGCTTAAAAGACAAAGAGATATGACAAAAGCAGAAAAACAGGAGGAAAAGATATGAGAGAGTTTAACCTAAATAATGGAACCTGCTGGATTGCCCTTTCCTACGCTATGGACGAGGCAAAAGCACTTGGAATTGAGTTCCGCACCCAGGAGTATTACGATTTCATAGGCAAAAGAAAGTACGAAATCTGGGAAGAATTGGAAAAAAAGACCTACAAGTTTTCAAAATAAATGCTATCTTTGGGGAAACCAATAAGTATAGCATTATGAAGTACGCTTTTTTATTCGTCAATTATTCAAGGGAAGAAGACCTGGAGAACCTTGATGTACCAAAGGTATTTGCTCATAAGAAGGACGCTATGAAGGAGTTTGAGAAACGGAAGGCTGAACTACTTGAAAGCTACGAGGGTTTTGAGGATGATATAAGGGCCAAGTTTGAAGAGCCCGGATACTTCTCCTTCTGCGATTACGATGGGAACAACTACACCATTTATGTCAAAAAGGTAAAGGTAAAAGAGTAGAGCTATGATTCAAATTGACCTTGTTTAATTACTTTTTTTTCTGTACTATAGTATAAAAGCATTATAGTATGGAAAACGAATGGAGACAAATACCTAACACACACTATGCAGTTAGTATCGTAACAAAAGAGGGCCAATGTAAGAATCTTATAACCGGAAAGGTATTGAGTAACAGACCAACGAAAAGGACAGGAAGAATTACTTGGAATCTTCAAGGTACAGTTTCACAAGCGGCAAGATGGATTGCTTTTGCATACCCGGAACTGATTGAAAATGAATATTTTGAAGGAGCACACATTGACCATAAAGACACAGATGTTTTGAATAATCACCCTTCAAATCTTCGGTGGGTTACTCCGGCTGACAATAACAGAAATCCGCTAACAAGGAAACATTCAAGTAATGCACACAAAGGAAAACACCCAACAGAAGAAACAAGGGAGAAGTTACGGCTAACGCATAAGGGTAAAAGGCCCTGGATGCTAAATCACCCAAACAAATCAAAATCTGTTTGCCAGTATGATAAAGATGGCACATTCATAAGAGAGTTTCCAAGTACAATGGAGGCACAGAGACAAACGGGAATTGAACGGGTGAATATTATGTTATGTTGCAAAAATAGAAGACCTTCCGCTGGAGGTTATGTTTGGAACTATTCTTAAATAAAAAACATATGTTGAGTATTGACCGCCAATTATATCGCCAATACAAGGACGGAGAAATAAGCACCAAAGAGGTTGCTGACTACCTTTTGAAGACTTATCCGGTAACGGAGATTGCGCTGGCCCTTGCAGAGACCCTGGGCTTTGACATTAAGCCAATAACAATCACCCAGGAAGAGTTCAACCTTCACTTCCGCATAAGGGGCATTAAAGCGGATGGAACCCCTGAAAACAGAGGAAAACGCAGGGATAAGACAATGTAGAAGATTAAAGCCGCTCAAATGTAGCGGAAGACATACACACCCCTTTTATAGCAGAGGGGATATAATTTAGAAACATTCAACGAAAGGGAGGATTTTTCTTATGAAAAGTTCTCCTTTTTTTATTTTTCGTACTATTTATAAATAAAGATAAAAAAATAGCAAAAAACAATTGTTTTTTTAATAAAAAGAATGTATATTAAGTATAGATAAAGGAATAAAGAAAGATTTTATGACAAGACAAGAGTTGAAAGAAAGGATTAGTGACCGCTTGGATTTCTGCGGTACTGTTATGGAAGCAATGAAGGAAATGCCGGATATGGAGTGGGAGAATTACAGGGTAAAGATTTTGACGGTATTCCTGGGGGATGGGCCTATAACAACATTGAGCTACGAGAAGGAAGGGAACAGGTTGAAGATATGGTTTGTCACAGACCCGAAGACAGAGGTTGGAAAGTCTGCCTATTTGGAGGAAGGTACATTTGAGGAAAACCTGGACCGGGCCTGTGAAATACTAATGGATGTGTTTGGATATTGTGAGCAGGCGAAAGAGAAGTTCCCAAACGAATATGATGAAGAAGACCCTGCCTACACTATCAAATGGCTTGGAGACGAATAAAGAGATAATACATAGAAAAATGAGTAACAGAGAAGAAAATGCAAAGGTTGTGTGGGAAGTGGTTGAAGAACTTCTCACCGGAAAAAGGGAAATGAGCCATATGTCTGGCGATATAGAGCTATGTGGCAAGACCGCTGATGATGTAAGGCGGGAAATAAAGAATAGAGATAGCGAGTAATGGACAGCTTGAAGATACTTGAAAGACTGATTAAGGACGGAGCAAGCGAAAGGGATATAGTCCTGTACCTTGCTGACAATGTTCCTCTCACCGAATTGGCCAGGGACTACTACAACCTATACCAGAAGAGCGAAAAGCAAACAGGTTTTACCCCAATGAGGATAAGCCAGAGCGATTTTGACAATCATTTCCGTATCATAGGCTTTAAGAGCGATGGAACAAAAGAGCAAAGAGGTGCAAATCGCTGGAAGAAAGAAGATTAGCCATTTTATAAATAGTTATTTTTTATTTGAACCGGACGGCTGTGAAGTCCTCTTGGTTCGCCACATTTCTAAACAATTATTCCAAAAAAGGGGAAGGTCAAAAGCCTTCCCCAATTTCTTTAAATGCGTCAAACACCGTAGAACTGAATACCTTCCCGTAGTGCCTGGTCTGTTTTGTAGAGTTATGCCCCATACACTTCGCAGCAATCTCATAACTGAACTTGAACTTGTTTAGCAGTTCCCGGCAGTAATAGTGTCTCGCCTTGTGGAATGTAAGGTTGGTTGCAATCCCACATTTCTCCTGCAATGGTTTCAAGTAGTCATTCGCCTTCTGATTGCTTATCTTCGGCAGTCTGTACTCATACCGCTTCGCAATCTCCAAAGCGTCCGGCAAAACCACCACCGTATATTCCACCGCTGTCTTAGCCCTCTTCTTCTGCAGATACACCTGACCATTCCCATTCACCTTGAAGTCTTCCGGCACAACGGTCTGGGTATCACAGTAAGCAAGTCCAGTCCCGCAAGAGAAGCAGAACAAGTCCCTCACCCTCGCAAGCCTGGGGCACTCACTCAAATCAACGGTAAGCAGCCTTTGGTACTCTTCCTCGGTAATGGTTTCCACATTGGTCTCCACCTTTTTGATACGATACCCAGCAAACGGGTTCATAGGGATAATCTTGTTCTCTTCCCCGTAGATGAACACCCCTTTGAGTTTAGTAAGCATACCGGCAGCAGAGGAAGGCTTGTAATTCCGGCACACCCATTCAGCGAAGTCCCGTATCTTCCCCTTGGTAATCATATCCAGGAAGTCCTCACCCTTGATGTGTGCCCTTTCAAGGAACAATTCCCACACAAACTCATACTTTCTCACTACACCCTTGCTGATGCCCTTTTCCTGGACATAGTTGTGGAACTGGTCAAACAAGTATCCCACATTCTCTTCGGGGGTGGAATAACCATTGCGGATAAACTCCTTGAAGGCCGTAGCGGAGACCTTTTTACCCTCTTGCAGTAACCTGGTCTCATAGCCCCGTAAAGTGGCCTCTATTGCTGCCAAATGTTCCCGGAGTGGCGAAGCCTGTCTGGTGCTCATAAGTCGCTGGAAGGTCTTGGAATCGGCCCTTCTTGGGAGATTTACGAAGAACCTTTCGCCATTGACATTCACCCCCATTTCTACCGGGGAAAGATTGTCCTTGCCCTTTTTTGAAGTCCGGCAGTAGAAATTGACGGACAAAGTGCTAACCATTCGTTGCATAATGCGTAATAAGTTAAAAGTTAAACATTTACGCATTCCTTGTAGCCTTGCATTCCCCTGGGCTACACTTTCGGGCAAATTGCAGTAACAAAAAAGCCCCTTTAACCCTAAAAATAGTGCTAAAGAGGCATTTTCATTAAAAAAGCGGTGCGGAAGGGACTCGAACCCTCTCCCGCTAATCGCTGGCTAAATCTAATTGTAAGCCTCTGTATTTCAACCGAAAGCGCTTCGCTATCCTGGGCGATTTGCCGTTTTCGGGCCACTCGCAATGCGTTTCCAGCCACAAATATAAGAATAATTATTGACTTCGTACCCCCCAAACCGTATTTTTTTAAAAATGGCACTATTTATAAGTGACTAAAGATTAAAAGAATATGAACGAGAAACTTAAAAAAGCCCTCAAAGTCATTCAGAATGTCATTGAGGAATTATGGACTGTTTTTAAAATCCTTTGGAATCTGCCAATAGGACTGATAGAACTGATTTGGGAAGCACTTTTTAATAAGGAGAAGTTTGCTTACAACTGGGGTCTGTTGAAAGACGCTATAAAGGGCAAAGATGAGGAGTAATGGACTTTAACTGTGATAGACCAAGCAAAGATGTATTTACTGCAACTACATATCACCTTATAACCGCAAACACAAAGTATTCGGCATACACAAGCATAACATTCTATGAAAGGGATGAGGATGGGAAACTTGTGCCGTATGGACAGGGAAAGGAGAACGAACAAGACCATATTGACATTTTCATCGTTCTCAAAAGCGATACCGAGACGATTAAGATTGCAAATGAGTTGAAGGAAAGGTGGGGGATATATGTTTCAGACTTTTACGGGAAAGACGGACAAGATAAGGGATGGGTCCTCAACATACCAAAGAACTACTGGCTTTTGGAAATGGCAAAAGACGGTTGGATTCCTTGGTATTCAAATATTTACCCAGACGGAGTGTTGAGGATTTGGAACCTGAATAACATAATCCTTACGAAAGACACATTGACGGAACTCCCAATAAAGAAAGTCAATATTGACCCTGACAGTCCCCGTATTATGCAGACCAGACAACAACTATGGAATAGACAGGGTAAAGCCTATAAAGTGATAAAGCAAGGATACCTAAACTAATGCAAGAGTTCATAGATTTTATTACACTGTTAGGTTATTTAGCCGTTGTATGTCTGCTGATAATGTTGTGTTGGAACTGGCTTATGCCTTTTCTTTTTGGTCTTCCGACTATAACCTTCTGGCAGGCTTTCGGTTTGAAGGTTCTGGCAACGGCACTATTTAGAAAACAGCACAATGACACCCCTTGAACAAATAGGCAATGATAAACTGGTTGAGACCATTGCCAGGAATATGCGGGTGGAATCAGACTACTTTGATGATTTATGCCAGGAGGTCTATTTCATACTGATTACCGGCTACACAGAGGAAAAACTCCAGGAGGCCATTGACAAGAAGCAAATCAACTTTATAATCACCAGCATAATGAAAAACCAATGGTTCAGCAAGACAAGTCCCTTTTACCGCCAATATAAGAAGCCCAAGTTAAAGTCAGTGCCAATGGAGCAATACAAGGAGGAAAGCGATGAAGAATAAGAAAGAAGACTACTCCCCGGAAGAACTGCGAAAGTTATTAAGGGAATACGAAGATAAAGAAGAAAATATAATGGAGGACACAGACGAACTGTTGGAGGTTTATTACGCTGTAAATGGGTTAAACGAGGCCGACAGGATAATCCTCTACCTCTATGCGGAATTGGGGAGTTTAAGGGCCGTAGGAAGAACCCTGGGAGTATCATATTCAACAGCAAGGAAGGCGGTCCAGGAAATAAAAGGAAAAATATTTGACAACTTATATGGTAATACTTAATCTATTCATAATCAGCATAATATGGGTTTTAATCCTTGATTTAAGTGGTTTTGCCCTCACCATAGACAAATTATTTTACAAAATATTCTACCCAAAGAGACCATTCAGGGAGGACGCACACTTCAAGCCATTTGATTGTTCCTTATGTATGTCTTGGTGGAGCTGCCTCATTTACTTAATCGTAGTAAATGCCCTCACACTACCCAATATAGCCTTCTCCCTATTGTTTGCCTGGCTCACAACAACGGAGAAGGACATTTTCATTCTACTTAAAGACATAATAGTTAAGTTGGTAGAAATCATTTACAAAACATTCAACCTCTAAAATAATATTTTCAATAAATCGCATAACAAAATGTTTTACACAAGAGAACAGATACAAAGACTTGAAAAATACAGGAAGACATTTGAAACGGCAATACACAGCGGTTTCGCAAGGAATGTAGGGTCAATAGCCCTCAAAGAGATAGAGGAAGTATATGATGAAGCATTCGGCTCCCACTACTCATACAATAGCGGTTGTTCAGTCTGCGTCCTCCAATTCATAAAGAGAGTAGGAGAACCATTCCTCAAAGAAGCAGAGAAATACAAGAAACAGGAGGAACAGGAAAAGAAACTGCAGGAAAACAACTTCCCCCCAGATGTAGAAGTAAAGGACGGAACAATCACATTCAATTTTGAAAGAGCAGAAGCGGAAATGGAAGCGTTAAAAACTAACAACACCGAACCGCCAAAAACCAATAAACGAACAAGAAAGAAAAAGGTAGAAGAAGATGGCAATAACGGCTGAACTTAACCCTTATACCAAAATAACCATAATGACACTGGAAGAGTTTAATGAAATCAACCAGAACAATAACGAAACACAAGAAGACGAAGAAGATGGCAACAAGTAAGATTTCAATCTTTGACCGCCCAGAACAGATAGATGCAGTAATAAACGCCAAACTCGCCTTAATGCCGGCAACCGGAGGAAAGGGCAACAGTAAGAAGAATGCCTGGACCGAAGATGAAATGGAGTTGAGGAATGCCGTTATAATGCAGTATATAGCGGAACAGGGACTATCAAGGGAAAGAACCGCCCAACAGATAACAAATAGGTGGAATATTACCATTAAGACTGCAAGAGGTTGGGTTAAGCAAGCTATTGACGCATTCGCCCGCTCATATACCGAAGAAGACCAGGAGCAGCAAAGGAGAATGTGGCTTGAAAGGGTTGAACAAATCTTACAGGACGCAATAGACAGCAGAGATAAAGCCTCAGCCCTCAAAGCAATGGACCTTATCGGCAAATCTATGGGTATTTACGCAGAGAAGAAAGATGTGAATGTAAATGGCGATGTTGATATAAAGTTTGATTTTCAATAACGAACTGAGTGGCGACCAAGACAGTAACATACAAGGGATTTAAACCGTACCTCCACCAGGCCGATGTAATAGCAGAATTGAAGGATGCAAGGGGTACTGGGAAGATAGTTTCGGTCAATTCCAGTAGGCAGAAGGGAAAGAGCTATATGATAAGCAATCTTCTCCTTTACTTCGCCATAAACTTTGCAAAGACAAACAATTACTGCGTCTCACCTACCTTGAAGCAGTCCAAAGCCATTTACAGGGTGATTATGGACGCAATAGGAAACTCTGGTGTAGTTAAGTCAAAGAACGCCACAGACCTCACAATAACCTTAATCAACGGCTCTACAATCAACTTTAAGTCAGCGGAACAAAGGGATGCACTGCGAGGATTTACAGCTGATTTCCTTTGCATAGATGAGGCAGCATTTATCCCGGACGAAATATTCTATCTTATTCTTCCTTGGACAGATGCGAAGAAAGCCCCAATCTTAATGACAAGTACTCCATTCGTTAAGGGCGGTTTCTTCTTCAATTATTTTAATTACGGGCTGGAACATTCTCATAATACCGTAACAATCAACTGGAGTGACCCAAAATACAAGGAGAGCATAGAAAAGATATTGCCCCCGGAGAAATTGGAAGAGTACAGACAGGTATTACCCTCCAATGTTTTTAAGACTGAATACCTTGGTGAGTTCCTTGACGAAGACGGAGCGGTGTTTGTCGGTTTAAAAGATATTTTATGTGACACAGCGATTACGGCCACAGACAGATTATATGTTGGCTTGGATTTCAGTAACCAGGGCGAGAATGACTATACTGTAATCTCAATCTTCAACCAGAACGGTAACCAGGTATATATCAAGTACTTCAACAATACAAGCCCATTAGGACAGATAGTTAAGATTGTGAAGGAACTTGAACCCTTGGCTGACCAGATAGATGTAATTGCCTGTGAATTAAACAGTATCGGCACTCCCTACACAGATTTGATAAAGGAGAAGTCACAAATACTTGAAGATAAGGTTGAGGGCTTCCAAACTTCAAATACTTCTAAGAACGCAATAGTCCTCAATATGCAGACAGCGATAGAAAACAAAAATGTTACATTGCTGCCTGACGATAAGGAAATAAGGGAGTTTGGTTATTTCACCGCCACATATAACCCCAAGACCAGGAATGTATCATATGCCGCCCCACAAGGACTTAATGATGACTGCGTAATGGCAACCCTCATAGCATACAACGCATATAGGGAA
>JAEEGL010782901.1_pt1 | contig 14900 bp, 13 predicted proteins | sample 9134231 | NCBI WGS metagenome assembly JAEEGL01 (sample SAMN16246548, study PRJNA631951) | gut metagenome | biome: gut microbiome; feature: rumen; material: fiber-attached | host: Bos | place: Iran: Karaj | collected 2018-10
GATGGAAGAGGAAATGAAAATACAAATAATAATGAAAGTTTAAATTTATCGTATATATATAATAAAAATGAAACAATAAATATAAAAGTTTTTACATTAAGTAAGAATGATTCTAATGTTAAAACAACACTTCATATTAAGGTTACGAAAAATGGTGAAGTAGTTCAGGAATATAATAAACAAATTGATGTAATAGGAAATAATTATTGCTTGAATAATGGATTTGCTAATTTAGCAGAATGTGTTTTAGTTAGTGAAAATCTTTCGAGTAATGTTAATACTGCTAAGGCCTTTATTAATTCAAAGGGAAGTCCTAATGTGAATGAGACTGCACCAACATATGAATATGTTGAATTAATCACAGAAAATCAAACTTATACAGGATTAGCAGGTAATCCAAATTGGTCAATTGGAGAAAAATATGTATTTGATTCAACAACGGGAAAGTTTATTTTGAAGCAGGCCGATGGTGTAACTACTTCTTCTGAAAAAATAGCATTATCCAGTGATTTTATTAAAAAATATACATGTGGAACAACTGAAGTTAATGCTGTTGATGGAAGCTGTTCAACAATTTATCGAGTAGCTACTGTTGATACTGCAAATAATAAAATAACAGGTACAAAAATAACTTATAAAATGAATAGCAGTATGGATAGTCAAGTAGGATTATACAAAGTAGTTGATAATGATGGAGATAGTTATATTTATCGCGGTGCAGTTAGTAATAATAACGTTTATTTTGGAGGATATTACTGGAAAATAATAAGAATTAATGGCGATGACTCAATTAGAATGATATTTAATGGAAATGCCCTTTCTGCTAATGGAAATAGTACGGCAGGGAATAATGTCGCAATATCAACTACTAATGGCTCAGGAGTAGGGGGGACTTATAAATTTAATCAATCTCATGGCGGACCGACTTACGTTGGTTATATGACTACGGAAAGTTCTAATTATTGGATTACTACTGCAACTGCAGTATATTCATATTTTGCTGAAAATACTGAATACTATTTTGCGGATGATTTTGAAACATATACCGATACTTATGGAAATCGTCAATTCAAATTAAAAGGTAATACATATTTAAGTAAGGTAAAAGATTTAACTGCTGCTCAAATAGAAACACATCCATATACATGTAGTGAAACAAATGCCAATTTAATATGTTCAAACCTTGTCAAAATTGATTCAAGAACTAATAATACAACAGTTACAGGCTATTATATAACATATTCGCCAAATTATGAGACTAACCCATCTTTAACTAAAGCTGATGTTGAGAAAAATGAAATAGATAGTAATGCCAAAAGACAACTTGATTTATGGTATCAAAATAAATTTTCAAGTAATTTAAATAATGGAAAAGCAGTAACAACGTATTTAGTAGATAGTCCATTTTGTAATGATCGAAGTATCACAAGTACATATACAAATGGAACCTATAATTATAATAATAGTTTTGTTTCTGGTTATTCGCTTACATCTACAACATATTATTCTGGAAGAATAAGACTTTCGACAGTAGCAATTCCAAATAGAAGTGCGACGCTTTTTTGTAATAAAAATGATTCATTTTCGGTAATAGAAACGAGTAATTCTAATGGTGCGTTAACTTATCCAATAGGATTAATAACAGCCGATGAAGTAGTTCTCGCTGGGGCAGTTTATAATGAGATTAACGAGAGTTATTATCTTAGAAGTAATGGAAGCTATTATACGATGACACCTTCAGGCTATCTTCCAACGGGTTTTAATTGTGATGAATTTAGCGTTTTGGAAAATGGAAGTTTACGAAGTACAGGTTATATTTTTACGTCTCGTGGGCTTAGACCAGTAATAAATTTAAAAGCCAATACTGAAATAAGTGCTGGAGATGGAAGTGCAACCAACCCATATATAATTCAATAGATAAAAATTAATTGACTTCCAATTATTTGGTGTTATAATATATTTATAAATATTTTGATTAGGACAAGACTGCTTAAATTCTTTTAAGAGAGTTAGTGATTGGTGAAAACTAATAGGATATAAGTAAGCTACTACCTATGAATAGAATAATTAAAGTTATTCCGGATAATTCCGTTACAAAAATTAAGTTAAATAAAGGGATGGTAACGTCTATGGACTCCTTACTATCTCTTTTTTATATTTTAGGAGGTTTATGAAAAGTTTTGATATTATAAGTTTTTTAAGAAAATTTTATGGTATTACTAGTGAAAATTTATCTTTTGATACTTTAGTTCATAATGATATAAGTAAATTGTTTCCGTTTATTCGGACATCTCCATTTGAAAATGAAGAACTTTTAAAAGGAAATATTATCATGGTATATGATAAAACTGGTAAAATAATGTATTATGATAATCCTCATTTAATGATAGATTATGTTTTTGAAAAGGAAGAATTATGTCATAAGAATGATTATACTATTAATGATATAGATTTAAATGTTTTATCGAAAGATGAATTATTAAAAATACGTAGGAAGTTACGATTAAGAGGACTTTTTAAAGATGCAAAAATGTTAACGAAAATTATTCATAAAAAGAAAAAAGAGGAACCAAAGGAATATCGAGAAAAACGTGAAAAAATAAAAATAAAGGAGAGTTATTATGATTAATATTAAAGAAAATAAGGAATTAAACACACTAAACCATAGCTGTGCTCATTTACTTGCACAAGCTGTAAAACATTTATATCCTCATGCTAAATTTTGGGTAGGACCAGTTATTGATGAAGGATTTTATTATGACATGGATTTGGGTGATGATAAAATTACAGATGATGATTTATTAAAACTTGAAAAAGAAATGAAAAAAATTAGTAAGGATGGAAAAAAGATAATAAGACATGAACTATCCCGAAAAGAGGCTCTTGATATGTTTAAAGATGATCCATATAAAATAGATTTAATTAATGATATGGATGATGATACAGTAATTTCATGTTATTCACAAGGAGATTTTACGGATCTTTGTCGTGGACCACATGTAGATAGTGTAAAAGAACTTAAACATTTTAAATTATTAAAATTTAGTGGTGCATATTATAAGGGTGATTCTAAAAATAAAATGCTTCAAAGAATTTATGGTGTGTGCTTTAAAAATCCTGAAGATTTAAATAATTATTTAGCTGAACTTGAAGAAGCCAAAGCACGAGATCATAGAAAAATTGGTAAGGAACTTGGAATATTTATGCTTAGTGATCTTGTAGGAAGAGGTCTACCTTTATGGCTTCCTAACGGATATACATTATGGAGAACTCTACAAAATTACATTACTGATAAGGAAATAAAGCATGGATATAATCATGTTCATACACCTGATTTGGGTTCAGTAGATTTATACAAAACAAGTGGACATTGGGAACACTATAAAGATGATATGTTTCCAGCTATGGAAGCTGATAATGAAACATATGTTTTACGTCCTATGAATTGTCCACATCATATGGTAATTTATGGTAATGAATTACATTCATATCGTGATTTACCAATTCGTATTGCTGAAATTGCCAATGACTTTCGCTTTGAAGCTGCTGGTGCTGTTAAGGGTATTGAAAGGGCACGCTGTTTTACTCAAAATGATTCCCATATTTTTTGTACAAAAGAACAAATTGAAAATGAATTTAAAGGTGTTTTAGATTTGATATTAGAAGTATATAAAGACTTTAATATTACAAATTACAAGTGTCGTTTATCACTTCGTGACCCAGAGGATAAAAATGATAAATATTTCAAAGATGATGATATGTGGAATACTGCTGAAGACGCTCTTCGTAAAGTGTTAAAAGATATTGGGGTAGAATTTACTGAGGCAATAGGAGAAGCAGCTTTCTATGGTCCAAAACTTGATGTATTAGTAAAACCTGCTATTGGTAATGAGGTTGCATTATCAACAATTCAACTTGATTTCTTATTACCAAGAAGATTTGAACTATCATATATTAATGAAGAAAATGTTCGTGAAACGCCAGTAGTAATTCATCGTGCTATTTTAGGTTCTTTAGATCGTTTTATAGCCTTTTTACTTGAAGAAACCAAGGGAATACTACCACTTTGGCTTGCTCCCGTTCAACTTAATATTATTCCTGTTAGTCTTGAACATCATACTGATTATTGTAATAAAATAAAAAAAGAATTAGAAGATAATAATATTAGAGTAAAAATTGATTTAAGAAATGAAAAATTAGGTTATAAAATGCGTGATAGTCAAATGTCTAAAATTCCTATGACACTTGTAATTGGTGATAATGAGGTTAATAATAATTCAGTTAACTATCGACTTTATAGTAGTAAGGAAACTAAGGAAATTAAAATAGATGATTTTATAGTATTATTAAATGAAATGATTAAAGAGAAAAAATAATTTTCTCTTTTTTTATTATTTGACATTTTATTTACTTTTCCATATAATATTTTAACTGGTGGTTTTATGGATGAAATAGTTAAATTAATTGCTTTAAATAATTTAAAAAGAAAAGTTTTACATGAATATGAAATAAAAAAAATATGTGAAATTATTATTAAAACTAAAAAATATCAGTATTTAGTAGATAAGGTAAAATTTAAATCTGATTATGATTCTTCTAATGATGAACGTGAATCAGTTGCAGGTTTATATGATGGAAATAATTTGTATTTTTACAAAAAGGGATTATCATTACTAGAAAAATTAGCAGATGAAATAGATGTTTTTGATGGATCACGAGTAGATAAAATTAATTTTTGTATTTTGGAAACTATTTTTCATGAATTTGCGCATGTAAGACAATTATCTATGATGAATAGTTATTCAGGTAGTGAAGCTAAATTATATCGTATATGCAATGAATTAGGTACTAAAGATGATTTTTATGAAAAAAATTATACTATTATGTTAGAAGAAATAAATGCATTTACTTTAGGAATTATTAATGCTTGTAGAATTTATGAAAGTCTTCCAAAGAATATCATTTCGATGAATGATCGAAATGCTTATAAGTGTTTTACGATAGAAAAACTTCTTAGTAATTATTTAGTTGTGTTGAAAAAAGACTTAATAATAAGTCCTAGTGATCGATTACTAGTTAATATTTCTAGGGATGAAACATTAAAAAATAAATATTATGATAAAATGAAAAATTTAGTTGATTCATGTCATGATTTTAGTTTATATCGTAAATTAACAGTTGGTCTTCCTATATCATTTGAAGAGTATGCATATGCTAATATGTTTTTAACTAATAATTATGTAAATGTTCCATTTACTTTTGTTAAAAAATTTCAAAATCATAAATAAAGTTAAACTTTACTTTTTATAAACTTTTAGTATATAATCTTATTAGAGGTGAATATGGATTATAAATATTTTATTATTGGTTTTGTTTTATTAATCATTTTATTTGCAGTTTTAAAGTCTATAAGAAAAGATGCTCATTTAGAAGTTAATAAATTAGTTGATTATTTAGGTGGTATAGATAATATTTTGGATAGTCAAATAAACCTTTCAAGGTTTATAGTAACATTACGTGATGTAAGTTTAGCAAATAAAGAAGAAATTCAAAAATTAGGAGCTAAAGGTATAGTAGAAATAGATAATCAATTGAAAATAATATTAGGATCTAATTCTAAACAATTAAAAAGATATATTGATGAGATAAAAAAAATGTAAATTTCTACATTTTTTTTATTTTTATGACATAATTCGACAAATTACGACAAATGGTTTTGATATTCTTTCTATGAGGTGAATAATGAAAGAAGATATTTATGTATTAGCACATGAAATTAAAAATCCATTATGTGTTGTTAAGGGGTATTTGGAAATGCTTAATAGGAATAATATAGAAAAGTATAAGGATATTATTAAAGAAGAAATTAATACAAGTATTCAAATATTGGATAATTATCTAGAATATAATAAATTATCTATAATTCCCGAAGAAATAGATTTAAATGTTTTATTATTAGATATAAAAAACAGTATGCATGATTATTTATTTAAAAATGGTGTAAAATTAAAAATAAAATATATTGATGATGAAATATATCTTAAAGCAGATTATAATAAATTAAAAGAAGTTTTTTATAATATTATTAAAAATGGTGTTGAATCACAAAGTAAAAATATTTCTATTAGTTATAAAGTTTTTTATAACAAATTAACAATAATTATTAAAAATGATGGTTTGGTATGTCAAAATATAAAAAAAATAGGTAATAATTATACAAATAAAATATTAGGTCATGGAATAGGAACAAATATTTCCAAAAAAATAATTGAAATGCATCAAGGAAAAATAACATATCAAAATGAAAATAATGGAGTAAGTGTAATTATATCTTTATCTTTAAATTAAAATGTATTATAATTTTTTTGGTGAGTTATGATAAATATTGTTTTATATGAACCCTTAATACCAGAGAATACTGGTAATATAATGAGAACATGTGTTGGTACAAATACACGTCTTCATTTAATTGAACCATTAGGATTTAAACTTGATGAAGCTCATTTAAGACGAGCAGGGGTTAATTATATTGATAAGTTAGAATATTATGTTTATAAGAATTGGGATGATTTTAAAAGTAAAAATAAAGGTACTTTCTATTATTTTACAAGGTATGGTAAAAAGCCTCATACTAGTTTTGATTATTCTAATAAGGATGAAGAAATATATTTGATATTTGGAAAAGAAACAACAGGTATTCCAAGAGAAATATTAAGTAGGGATTTAGAGCATTGCATGCGAATACCTATGACTAAAAATGTTAGAAGCCTAAATCTTTCAAATTGTTGTGCCATTGTTTTATATGAAGTATTACGTCAACAAGATTATCGTGATTTATTACGTAAAGAACCCCATAAAAGTGAGGATTTTATTATTGATGGAATTGACCATCAATAATTTTTTTTGTATAATTTATTATAGGAGATTGTATGAAAAAAATAGTATTTATTTTTTTAATTATTTTTTCATTAAATGTTTATGCTGTAACATGTGATAATAATGAATTTAAAAGATTAAAAAATCTTGCTGAAAAAGTTGAGTTTACATATGATTATGAAATAGAAAAAATAAAGCAAGAAGATGGAAATATCTTTAATAAATATAATTTTTCTATAACTGCCAATAATTTAAATGAAGATTTGAAAGTTTTAATTATATATGATAAATATTCTTCTAATAAAGAATTTAAATATAATAGTGACAAAAAAAATACTATTAAAGGTTTTTTTGAGGGGGATAAGGTAAATATTACTATTGAAGCATATACTACTAATGATTGCTCTGGAAAAGTAATTATGACTAAAACAGTTAATATTCCATATTATAATAGAAATTATGATAAAGACTTTTGTATAGAAAATCCTTCTTTTAAATATTGTAAAGAATTTACTGAAAAATATATTAGTTCTAGTGAATATGGTAGTGAAATGGAAAAATTCTTTGACAACAATCAAATTGATGTAAAAGAAGAAATAAAAAAACAGGATAATAATTATTTAATTTATGCTATTATTACTTTTTTAGCAATTTTTATATTCTTATTATTAATAGTATATATTGTAAAAAGGCAAAGGAAAAATAGTTTATGAAAAATATTAAATATATATTAATTTCATTTCTTTTACTAGTTTGTATACCATATTCCGTATTGGCATATGATTGTGTATTAACAGGAAGTGGGGATTCTTGTGATAAATATGGGCCAACTGGTGAAAAAAAAGATTGCTATGGAAATTCAGTTGTTTCATGTTCTAGATGGGGTCAACAAACACATAATAGTGGTAAAACAGCTGCAGGATCTTGTGATGCATGGAATCCCGTCACAAATGATTGTATTCACTGGAGTATAGGTGGTGATTTATATGATTGGTATAATAATTATACGTTTAAACTTTTAAGTAATGGACAATGTAGTTATGTAACAATTAATAATTACTCTATTAAATATTGGAATCAATGGGTAAGTAAAAGAGGCAGTTATGGACCATGGAAAAATAGACAAGTAAGTAAAGAAAATATCAGTGCTGATAGTTGTATTGCATTTGAAGGGGAAGATCCTGTTATTATTGGTGGTGTAACATATTATACATACAAAGAAAAGTGGTCAAGATGTTGTAATGATATGCAAGATCCACCAGCTGATATTAATCCGTATAGTTGTTATCGTAAAGATTTAGGAAATGATATTTATGATTATCAATGGGTTTCATCTGCTCCTTCTGGGTATACTAAAGTAAATGAAATAACCTCTGAAAATGAATGTCTTTTGTTAAATCCAAATTATTGTCAAAGTGGTAATATATCAAATAATGATGAGTTTTCATATAAATGTGTTAATCATGCTAATACTAGTGATATAACATCAACTGTGGTTTGTCAAAATAATAGTACAGATTTTTATGAAGTAAATTGTAATGATTCATATAGTGTTAGTTATAATCCTGAATTAAATAATACTTCTATGAAGATTAAAAAGGGCTTGGGATTTGACTACAAAATAAATTTAACGAGTAAAAAAAGGTGTGTTGGTGTATTCCATGTTAATGAATGGAAGGATGCTTATGATAAAGCTTCAAAGTTATTATCTAGAGCTAATAAAAGTAATGATGAAAGAGAAAAAAAATATTATCAAAATAAACTTGATGAAATAGTAAAAGCTATTGATTCATATAATAATTGGCAACCATCTGGAACAAATAGCAATATAGAGGCAACTATAAATTTAAATTATAAAGAGGCTAAAAAAACAAATATGGATCACATTGAAAAATTTATTGTCAATAAAGTATCAAGTAAAAGTAATAAAATGGTAAATGATGATTCAAATAGTGCTAGTCAAATAGCTAATGCATGTGAAACAATAAATAATGTGAGAGTATGCCCTTTTGAAATATTAGAAGAAAATGTCTATGAAATGATTCCTACAAAACATTATATTAGTAAAAACTCTGGTGAAATCATAAAAGTATCTTATGATAATAATGGTAATATTGCTAATGATTTATCAAATGCATTTGATGGGGGAAATAAATTTTATATTAGTATGAATGCTGTTGTTGGTGATAATTATAATATTAGTACAGAAATTATTGTTGGAAATGTTAAAATAAAAAATTCTAGTTGTTCTTTAAATATTATAGATGGTGGAAAAGAATTATATCGGATTATTGATGAAAAAAATCCTTTTGTAAACGATACAAGAAAAATAGGAAATAATTGGCAAAGTGATATGTTTGATTTTACAAAAATAATTACTAAAAGTAGTCAGCCACTTTATACGTTTAATTTACCAAAAGATGTAATTGCTGGTATTAAAAGAAGTAATAGTAATGATAAAGAAGCATATCTTGGAACATGTCAAAGAAAAATAGATATGCAAGATGAGGTAATGAGACCAATTTGTGCCGAAATTAATAAATACAATTAGACTCTTTATGAGTCTTTTTGTGTTCTATCTTTGTTTTCTATTAATATACTTTATTGAAAGGAAAAAAATATGGAAATATTAAAAGTAAGTAGTAAATCTAATCCTAATAGTGTTGCAGGAGCCCTTGCTAATGTTTTTCGTGAAAAGGGAAGTGTTGAAGTACAAGCAGTTGGAGCAGGAGCATTAAATCAAGCTATTAAAGCTATTGCTATTGCAAGAGGATTTGTTGCTCCTAGTGGAAAAAATTTGGTATGTATTCCAGCCTTTGCTGATATATCAATAGAAGGTGAGGAAAAAACTGCTATAAAATTAATTATTGAGGCTCAATAGCCTCTTTTTATTGTTTTTTTTTAATCATTGTGATATTATTAATATGGAGAATAATTATGGTAGTGTTTAAAAGAATATTTAGATTTTTATCAACAGTTATTTATGCATTAACATTAATATATATATTGATTTATGCACCAAGATTGTTTGGATATCGTGAAAATATTATTTTAAATGACGATGTGGAATCACTTTATTCAAAGTATACTATCGTTTTTTATCATAAGGCTTATAAAAATAATATTGATGTTAATGATTTAGTAACGTATCAAATAAATGATGAAATCTTATGTGGTAAAGTACAAAGTGTTAGTAATGATGAATATAGAATTAGTGGTAATAATGTAAAATATGATAATATTTTAGGAAAAAATAGTAATATCATTGTTCATTTTGGTAAATTTATTATTTTTGTAAGGGAAAATAGTATTTTAGCAATTATTATTGCTTTATCGTGTGTTATGATTGACATTATATTAAGTATTAAGTGTTGTGATAAAAAAAAGAAAAAGGTCTTAAATTATGAGTAAAACATAATAAAAATATTATGTTTTTTTCTTTAATTTAAATATTAATTATGATAGAATATTAATAGAGTTGATGATATGAAAAAAATAAATAGATTAGAAAAAATTTGTATTATTTTTTTATTTATTATTTTATTTCTTTTTATATTAATTGTTCCAATGATAAATTCAAATATCAATGTTGGAAAATTAATTATTAATGAAGTAATGCTTATTAATAATAGTACAATAATGGATAAGTATGGTAAATATAATGATTATATTGAACTTTATAATGGAAACGATTATGACATTAATTTATATAATTACTATTTGACCGATTCTATGAAGGATACTAAAAAATGGACTTTTCCTGATGTAACTATTAAATCTCATGAATACTTAGTTGTTTATGCATCGGGAAAGAATAGTTTAATAGATGGAGAAGTACATACTAATTTTAAATTAGATCAAGATGGTGAAACGATTGCTCTTTCTAATAGCTCTGCTAAAGTAATTAGTAAGGTTTATGTAAAAAAAACACTACATGATACCTCATATGGTTATAATGGAAGTGATTATGTATATTATTATGATGGTACACCTGGATATGAAAATAGTAATAATTATTCTATTGATCCTATTTATGAAATAAAGGAAGATATTCCTATTAAAATTAATGAATATATGTTAAGTAACGTTAGCAGTATAAAAGCTTTTGATAATAATTTTTATAGTATGTTAGAATTATATAATTATGGTGAATCTGATATTGATTTAGATGGCTTTTATTTATCGGATAAAGAAAATAATCTTTCTAAATATAAGTTTCCTAATGTTAAAATTCTTAAAAATGATTATTTGATTATATATTTATCTGGTAAAGATACTTTTTCTAATAATGAAATACATACTAATTTTAAAGTAAAAAATGAAGAAGGTAAAATTATTTTATCAAGTTCTAAAAAAAATGTAATTGATAAAGTAGATATTAAAAAAGTAGATAGTAATTTGTCATATGGTTTATATAAAGATAAATGGTATTTATATAATTATCCATCTTTTGGTAAAGAAAATTCTAATAATTATTTAAAGGATGAAATAGAAAAGAAAATAATTATTAATGAAGTTAGTGTATATCCTAAAGAAATGATAGAGTTAAAAAATATTAGTGACAGTGATATTAATTTAAAGGGATATAGTATTGGGGATAAGAGTGGAGTTAAATATGATTTAACTAATGTAATAAAAAAAGATAGTTACCTAGCCTTAGATGTAAATAAATTAGGCTTTGGTATTAATACAACATCTGAAATAATATATTTATATTATGATAATCAAATAATTGATACATTTAAAGTTAATAAAATAAGAGGAAATATTAGTATAGGAATTAATGATAATAAAGAAAAAGTATATTATAAAAATATTACTATGGGTAGTAAAAATGATAGTAATTTCTATAAAGGATTTAGTGATGAAGTAATTTTTTCTATTGATGGTGGTTATGTTGATAAAGGAACAATAGTTAGTTTAAATACAGTTAATAATGCAAATATTTATTATACTTTAGATGGTACTTTTCCAACTAATAAATCTAAAAAGTATACAGAACCATTTAAGATAGAAAAAAATACTGTTATTAAGGCTATAAGTTATAGGGATGGTTATCTTGAATCTGATCCCATTTCACGTACATTCATTACAGAAAGGCGTCATAATATTGCCTTTGTATCAATATCTACAAGTAGTGATAACTTATATGGAGGAAATGGAATAATATCTAATTACGGACTTCGTAGTGAAAGAAAAGCAAGTGTGGAATTTTATGAAAGTAATGGAAATTTAGGAACAAGTTTTCAAGCTGATATAAAACTATCGGGAATGGATTCAAGAAAAGAACCACAAAAAAGTATAAGCTTTTATTTAAGAAAAAAATATGGTCAAAGCAAAGTAACTTATCCTTTCTTTCCTAATTTAAAATATAATACTTTTTCATCTTTAGTCTTACGTAATGCAGGGGAAGATCCTAAAAATGTTAGAATTATGGATGCGGCACTTACTCGGACATTAAAAGGGGAAATGGATATTGATATGCAAGAATATCGACCTGTTGTTGTTTATTTGAATGGGGTCTATTATGGTATATCCAATATGCGTGAAAAGTTAAATGGTGATTATGTTGAAAGTAAGTTTGGTATTGATAAAAGTAAAATTGATGTTATTAAATATAGTACCCCAACTAAAGGAAATACCTCTGCTTACAATAAATTAATTAATTATGTTAAAACTCATGATGCTAGAAATAAGGATGTTTATGAATATCTTAAAACACAAATAGATATTGAAGAATTAATTAATTACAATATTGTGGAAAGTTTTTATGGTAATACTGATTTAGGAAATATTAGATATTGGAAAAGTTATGATGGTAAATGGAGATGGATGTTATATGACTTAGATTGGTCACTTTGGAATTATAATCTTGATATAGCATATCCTGTTAAACAAATGAAAGTACCAGCTGCAACATATTTATCATCAAGTTTATTAATTGTTCGTAATTTATATAAAAATAGTGAATTTAAAGATTTATATTTAAAAAGTCTTGCTAAATATTTAAAGGATGTTTGGAATCCTTCTAGAATGAATAAAATAATTGATGAATTAAAAGAAGAAATAAAAGAAGAAATGCCTTATCATATTAAAAGATGGCAAGGAAGTTATCCAGGATTATCTAGTATGTCAAGGTGGGAAAGTAATATTGAAAGCTTTAAAAAAAGTATAAAAAATCGCTATAATAAGGTATTAAGTAATTTACAAAGTAACTTTAATTTAAGTAATAGTGAATATAAAAAATATTTTGGAGATTTAAAATGAAAAAGTATATTATAATTGGATTATTATTTATAGTTGCTATCTTTTTGGTAATGATTTTTAGTAATAATAATGATTATATCAAAACAGGAAATTTATATATTAGTGAAATACTAGCAAGTAATAGTTATTCATATAAAGATAATGATGGTAATTATTCTGATTATATTGAACTTTATAATGGATATGATTATGATATTGATTTATTAGGATATTATTTAACTGATAAAATAGTAGATGTTAAAAAATGGAGTTTCCCTGATATAACAATTAGTGCTCATGAATATTTAATTATTTATGCTTCAGGTAAAGATAAATGTAAGGAAAAAGATGCATGTCATACTAATTTTAAATTAAGTAAAGATAAAGAAATGGTATCTTTAATTGATAGTGGAGGGAATATAATTAGTCGAGTTTCTTTTAATAATTTACCAAATGATATTTCATATAGCTTAGTTAATGGTAAATATATTAAAACAATACCTACTCCAAAAGAGGAAAATAAAAGTGTTAAAGAAGAAAAAGAAAATTATGATTATAAATTATCAATTAATGAATATATGACTCATAATAAAAGTAGTCATTATATTCAAAATGGATCTTTTTATGACTGGGTAGAAATATATAATGAATCTAATGATGTTAATCTTAAAAATATCTATATAAAAGATAATCCAAATAATTTAAAAAAATATAAATTAAGAGATGAAATTATTAAAAAGAATGAATATGCAATCATTTATTTAACAGGTAATGAAGAAATAGAAGAAATGTATGCTAATTTTAAATTATCAGATGATGATTCTAAAATAATTATATCAGATGGAGTAAAAATAATAGATGAAGTTGATGTAGTTAAACTTCCTGATAATATGAGCTATGGTAAATATGAAGGAAAATGGTATTACTATTATCAAGCAACTCCAGGTTTTTCTAATAAAAAAGCTGGATTAGAAAGGATTAATAATGAAAATACTTAAGACATTAAGACATGAATTTAAATATATTATTCCTTATAGTGAATTTTTAAAATTACGTAAAGAATTAGAAAGTGTTTTAATTCTTGATCAGGGGAAAAGTTATTTAATAAGAAGTCTTTATTTTGATAGTCCTGATGATGCTGATTATTATGATAAACAAGGTGGAGAGTTAGTAAGAAAAAAAATAAGATTAAGAATATATGATGTAAATAGTGATTATGCTAAATTTGAAATAAAAAATAAAGTGGATATTCACCAGTTGAAAGAATCATTAGTTATTAATAAGTTGGATGCTATAGAAATATTAAAGGAAAATTATGATGTATTAAATAAAATGGATAATGATTTAGCAAAAAGACTTTATATTTATTTAATGAATGGATATCGTCCAAAAGTCATAATAGAATATGAACGACTTGCTTTTATTAGTAGTTTAAATACGAGAATAACTTTTGATTATAATATTAAAAAAAGTAATGATTTTAAAAGTTTTTATAATAATAAGATTAATTATTTTGAATTAACTAATCCTAATGAAGTAGTTCTAGAAGTTAAATTTGATAGGTTTTTAGAACCATATATAAGTAAAATACTGGATAAATATACTAGTAGATATCAATCTATTAGTAAATATATAATGGGAAGGAATGGAATGTAATGAAAAAAGTTTTAGAAGCAATTGCTTCAATGCAGGTAAAAATGCCGCTTGGAACGGTTTTGTTAGTATTACTTATAGCTTTCTTAGTATCACTGATAATTTTTTTAACTTATAAAAATACC
>JAEEGL011094277.1_pt1 | contig 14899 bp, 17 predicted proteins | sample 9134231 | NCBI WGS metagenome assembly JAEEGL01 (sample SAMN16246548, study PRJNA631951) | gut metagenome | biome: gut microbiome; feature: rumen; material: fiber-attached | host: Bos | place: Iran: Karaj | collected 2018-10
GGTCTTCGCCGTCCGCGACCATCTTCTCGATGCCCTTGCCGACATCCCGGCAATGCTCTCTCACTTCATCTATCGTCTGCATTTCGTTTCTCCTGTTTCGAGCTCCAGCGCGGCCTCGATCGCGCCGCGGCCAACCCCGGTCTGCCCGCCGGATATGATCTTGGTTATCAGCATCTGATCTCACCACCTGGTGTTCAATGTCCTCTCGTTTCATCTATCGCCTGCATATGCGTTCTCCTTGCTGTATCAATCTACTGTATCAACAGGGGCAGACCCCTTTTGACACAAATCCTTCGCGGAAGATCAGTCGAACTTGTACGAATCTCTCTTACTGAGCCTTATGGCCCAGTTTATCACACTCTGTGTCCTATACTCGCCAACGAGGAACTCTATGCCGTTCTCTATGTGCGTATATGTGGTCTTTATCACACCAGAAGACGATTGCCGTTCACCGGTGGCAGTCGGGACTCCATAGTGGTCGATTACTTGCTGCGCAAAAGCCTTAAAGGAATGATATTTTTTATCAACATTGAACAGAAATCCAAGAACATCGCCTTCGACGAGGAGCTGATTGGTCTTACCGTCCTTGAATGAAAAATACAAACCGGGACCATTATTATACCGATAGGAGATTCCGTCACCCGATTCTTGATATGTTCCGTCCGGCCAGAACCTTGCGACAGCGTCAATGACTTCGCTGCGCGTCATTCCAAGTTGCAATCCCTTGACCACAGGTCCGACTCCGTGTCGGTAATGTTTTACATGGGACGCATTCAATTCTCTAGGCAGGTCAAAATTCAAGCCGACATAGCGCTGAACGGAAAAACTCCAGCGCGGGGGCATGACGAAGCTCCCTTCTCCCTTATACTCCCTACCCTTGAAGGCATATCCGCCATTGCGGCTTCCATCATAATAGCCAAGAGTTTCAACGACTACGAATGGCCCCCTGGTCGATGGCGTCGTACTAGTGTAGGTTTGCGTCTCAACGTTCGGCACGCCATAACTGTCAATAAACATCTGAAGGAACTGTTTGAACGAGTCCCTGTCCGGAGTGACTCCGAACAAGGCAAGCAAAGTGTCACCCGAAAACCCGAACACTATCAACTTCCCGTCTTCAAAGACAACACGACCATCCTGTATTTCGTCGCATATCAATTCAATGACATCCTTATCATATTTTAGGCTCAAGACATGTTTTGGATTCTCAGCGTTAAGCTTGTTGACCAATCCCTTGACAATGGATTCAACGTCATCATAATCCATGCCGAGCCTCAACCCTTTGATCCTCGGGCCATATGTGCTCCTCGAGAATGCTTCATTGCCAGACACGCTTTCAACTTCCAACGGCTCGTCGCTTCCATTTTCTATGCCAGACACGCTTTCAACTTCCAACGGCTCGTCGCTTCCATTTTCTATTCGGTTTGAGGCAACACTACGCGGAATGTCTTCGCTCTTGCCAGCGCAAAAGATTCCGCATAAGATACCAGCCACAGCCAACACTCCGACAATCCACAACAGGCATTTCACGCGCACCCCACATTGCGGACCGCCCCCCCCCGTTCCGCGTCTCCGCGCCTTCATGTGAGATGGCTCCATACCTTTGCCATTTTCAACACGTATTGGCGAGATACCCCGCGCCTTCAACTGCGCAAAGCAATCCCCACGGCTTGCGGCATTAACCGCCTCCGTAGCAATAGCGCCATCCTTGCCCCGATATGTCACCATAAACTGCATATGCCACCTTCTTCCTTTTTGATACGAATTATGTCAAATACCGACAGCCAAAACAATAGCAACAGTTCTTTGACATGGATGACAAATGCCCCCGCGCATTGCGCCGCGAACGCTGCCACGGCCATCAGGCAGGCCGCCGCCATGATCATCATCTTTTTCATTGCCGTTTCATTTCTCATTTTGACAAAACAGGTCAGACCTATTTTCTCAGTTTCAGGTGCAGTAAAGCGTGTTGAAGCACTCGACCAGGCACGGCGCCGTCCTCAGCGAGCCGACCTTTCGGGATCAGCCCGCCATACGGGAAACCGAGCTCCAGCGCGGCCTCGATCGCGCCGCGGTCAACCCCGGTCTGCCCGCCGGATATGATCTTGGATATCAGCATCTGTTCTCACCACCAGGTGTTCATTGTCTTCTCACTTCATCTATCGTCTGCATCTGCGCTCTCCTAATCGCGTTGTCTTTCTGTTGCATGGCCATAACTACTCCACCACTCCTGCTCCACCAAAGGGGTCAGACCCTCCCAGAAGCAATTGAAAAGCAATTGCGAATAGTAAACTCCTTAGGGATTGTCTTGCTTCTGCCAAAGAAACTAGAACTAGGGGCAGAATCAATTTTCGCATGAATATCAGTCCCCTCGCGCCAGACTAATATTGAGAAATGGTTAAAACCTTCCACTTCAGCAAGAAACGACCATCTTAATCCTTCAAACAAATGGTGGTAGAAATCACAAGACCATGAATGGCCGCCTACAACATGGCAACCGTGCATCTCCAGAAACGTCTCAACTGCAAATTTAATATCTTTTGGCACATGTCGTCTCCCTGAGTCATTCAACGTAACAGATACTTCCGGAAGCACAATAAAAGCTGCATCTGAGGGCTGGCCAAACAATACCGCAAGATCAGATCCGTGCACATGCCCTTCTTTGACTGCCATCCTTAGCTTGTCTATAATGTCGGCAGAAGGCCACGAGTGCCAAGTAAGGCAAGGGATAGGGACACCACCTCCAAAAGGAGGAAGATGTTCGATATATGGAGGAGAAGGAAATTCTTCCACAATTGACATGAGCCCAGGCAAAGTATTGTAATTAAGCTCTTCAGTTGCCCGTTCCCATGTCAAGCCATCGCGGATTCCTATTTCTCCAAATTCAAACTGAGAGAACGCATGATGCACTGACTTGCTAGATGATTTCCAAATTGATATGTAGTCTTGCTGCGGCACCGCCCAACCACCCGCGAGCAGCCCAGGAATACGTTCTATCGGTAGATAGCCATAATTTGGCAGACATACGGAGACCTCCCTTCTTTCTTCGTCTTTAACGGGATATCCCAGCCAGCCAGGAATGCCGTTTACATCAAAAGCACCTCCTTCTTGAAACCATCTCGCACCGATGACCCCATGCGTTTCATGCGGCGCTTCGTCATTCGGACGCAACGTGATAGCGGCCCTGTAAGCGGTACCAGGTTGCTCAAGATTGAGTTGCCATCCTCCGTCTGGATTTTGATAGATGGCCGACTCGTTGAATGGTCCAATTTGCTGCTGACAGACCATTTGGAGGTATGCGTACTTGTCGCGGAATAACGCGACAACTTCGTCTCTTGACTTCACTGAACGTACTCCTTCCTTGTTGGTAGATGTGAAATGTCATCTTGGCAATTTGACAGTTTCTCGGCCACCTTCTCAATGCCCTTGCCGACAAACCGGCAATGCTCTCTCGCTTCATCTATCGTCTGCATCTGCGTTCTCCTTTTAAGTCGTAATTCCAAGCAATTCTTCCACCGTAGGATTGCCGTCAAACGGGATTCTCATGGCCGAAAGCTCATAACGGAAATGCTCGTCGCTAACCTGCTGTTCGCTGATGATGAACATTGCGAACCTTACACGAGGATTGAAAAGTAAAACATCTTTCCAATCGGCAAGCGGCGTCAATATTTTCCTCACCTGGCCACACAGGCCCCGATAAAGCTCATTTAATGTCTCAACCTCATGAAGAAAGCTCGACACATCCTTGGCACGAATATAGTTACCGTAGTTCAATACGTTACGCACATACTTTCTTTTGAGATCATAATACTTTTGGATGTATTCGCCAAACGTACTTTTAGCATCATTGGGAATGTGCAGTTGCTTTCTCACTTCATAATCATGTTCGTCCTTGAACACCTGCCTACGAAACAACCTGTTCCTCTTATAGGAATTCAATTCCCGTGACGTGATCAAATCGGTAAGGTTGGCCGGCAATCCCGGATTGCTTATCTCAATCTTCAGGATTTTCGCTTTAGATGGTAATAGGTATGCATCACTTGTCATAGAATGCTCCTCTTACGCCGCGTAAAGCTGCTGTTGAATGTTGCCGAAGAAGTTGAGCGCGTCGGCGGGCTTGGCAAAGCCTAGGTCGGCAAGGGCCGCCGGCATGTTGCCGTGATAGAGCTGGTTGAGCACGTCCGTGAAGGTGGCGCGGTTCAGCTTCCACACGCCATCTTGCACGTAGTTCGCCAGCACGATCTCCGCAAAGCGCCGCCGAGGTTCCGGCATCCCCTCCAGCGCCGTCGCGAGGCGTTCAACGCGCACCGCGCGCGTGACGGGACACACGTTGTACGCCAGATCGAGCATGACATCGAGCACGTCGTAATCCTGAAGCCCCGCGTACTTCTGCACGTCGATGAGCGATTCGACCGAGAATCCCGCGTCGGCGATGGCATCCAGGAAATCCTTGCGGCTCTCTTCCGTGCTCCACTTCTCGCGCAACGCATCGGGATCGGACACGGAATGCCGCACCGCCGAGACGAACCTTTCCAGAAAGTCCTTCACCTGGATCATCTCGTCGTCAAAGAACACGTAGCTCTCCCACACAGCTGAGATATCGCGCCCGCTGGAGAGTTTCACCTCCACCTCGCGCGGCGGCGGCTTTTCGCAGATGCATGCGCTCTTCGGCATCCCGCATTTGGTGCAAATCTTCTCGCACACGCACGGACTCTGCCCACAGACCGGGCACGGCCGATGCGTCGGCTTCTCGCATACGCACGGATTCTGACCGCACTTTGGACACGGCACGTCCGGACGCCACCAGTCGTCATCCTTGAAGTTCTCCGTCGCGCCCACGAAGTCGTATATCTTGAAGTACGGCTTGCCCGAATAGGTGCGCGTCCCTCGTCCGATGATCTGCCGGAACTCCACCATGCTACGCACGTTGCGGTAGAAGACGATGCTTCTGATGTTGCAGGCATCCACTCCTGTTGAAAGCTTCTCAGAGGTCGTGAGGATCGTCGGGATCTTCAGGCCGTTGTCACGGAAGAGACGAAGATAGTAGTCGCCGTACGAGCCCGCGTCTGCCGTCACCGTCTCGCAGTAGTGCGGCTTGTACACGCCGCGCTTTTGCGCCTCCTCGTTGATAAGCCGCGCAATGCGCCGCGCGTGCTTCTGGCTCACGCAGAAAACGATTGCCTTCTGGTCAAGCGGCATCACCTTGAAAAGCTCCTCCACGAAATGCTTGTCGCGTTCCTTGATGCGGATATGCTGCCGCTCGATCTCGTCGTTCTCGTAAACCTTGTTTTCGTCGATCTCTTCGGGGAAGTTGATGATGTCCCCGTCCTCGACCTTGTACTTCTCCAGCGTCGACTTGCACCGCTCCACGCGGTACGGCGAGAGGAATCCGTCCTCGATGCCCTGCCGCAACGAATAGATGTAGGCGGGCGTGCCGAAGTACTCGTAGGTAGAACCGTTCACGTCCGCCTTGGGCGTCGCCGTGAGACCGAGGTGCGCCGCGCAGTCGAAGTAGTCCAGTATCTTCCGCCACTCGCTCTCGTCCGTCGCGCCGCCGCGATGGCATTCGTCGATGATCACGAGGTCGAAGAAGTCCTTTCCGAAGAGCTTGTATTTCGTCTCGTTGCCGTCCTCGCCCAGCAGCGTCTGGAAAAGCGTGAAGTAGATCTGGCGGTCGCGCTTCAGCTCCTTCCCCGCCTCGTAGCGGAAACACTTCCCGCTCTGGAAATAGAAGCTGTCAAACGCCTGGTCGGCAAGGTTGTTGCGGTCGGTCACGAACAGGACGCGCGGCTCGGCGACGCCCATGTTCGCCCGCTGCCACTTCACGGCCATCAGCTTGTGGACGAGCTGGTAGGCGATGAACGTCTTGCCCGTACCCGTCGCGAGCGTCAGCAACACGCGCCGCTCGCCCATGCCGAACTTGCGGATCACCGCCTCCACGGCCCGCTCCTGATAGTAGCGGATGCCCTTGCCGCCCGCCCGCGACCACGGCACGGCGGCGCAGGCCTCCTCCAACGCGGTGCGCGGCGTCTCTGCGGTCCTCGCCACAAGCTCCGCCACCTTCGGAAACTCAGCCATCGGGAACTCGCGCGTCGCCTGCGTGGCAAGGTCGATCTCCAGCACCTTCACCCCGTTCGTCGCGTACGTGAACCGCACGCCAAGCGCCTCCGCGTAGAAACGAGCCTGCGTTTCGCCCGCGTCGAAGTTCGCCGTGTCCTTCTTCGCCTCGATCACCGCGACGCGCCGGTTGCCGTGGAAGAGAACATAGTCGGCGTGCTTCGGACTGTGGTGTTCGGCGTCCGAACCGATACGCCCCGGCGAAACGGGGAACTCCGGCTCCCAGCGCGCGGGCGCAGTGTCCCACCCTGCCGCACGGAGCGCCGGGTCGATCAACTGCTTTCTAGTCTGCGCCTCGTTCATCGCTCGCCCGTCTCCAGACAGACATCAATCATCACCATTCCAGACTTTTTCGCCGCTGCTCGTGTACCAATAGCCAGTACCAGGCCCACCATCCTCCTCCGGGTTCTTGGGGTTTACTTGATAGAGTATGGGACGAGCTCTAACATGAGGAGTCACCTTGAATAATGAGTCTCTAAAGACATAGGCAATGACCAGCATAAGCGGAAGTAGCACAAATGTTATATACATGGATACAACCGACATTCCAAAGTAATACAATGCTACGGAGACAAGATAGAAGGTTAAAGAGAATCCAACGATTCTTTTGAACTTCAACTTTGATTCGACTTTCCACCGCCTAAGGGCAATGGCGCCCAATGTCGCAAAGAGTAAAACTGGAATGACAAATATCCCGATTGCGTCAATCAACTCACTTAGTTTCTTGTTGCCGTTCACCTTGGCATTGAGTGACATTTTTCTAACCGCGCGCACATACCAACGCATGCCCATGACATAATAGCGAACTGTATATCGATGGACAAAAAAGGCGATCTTGGTGAACGCCCCCGCATTCTTGCCGATCTCCACCTTGTCGGCCTCATACTCGCTTCCCTTGACAAACTTGCCCGTGCTTACATTCCCGTAAGAATCCAACAATTCGTTCAGCCCGACTTCCTTTATTTCATGCTTGCCCTGGTAACGGGCCAGCAAACTCCGCTTGATGGACCTATCGACCTTGACGTTCTCCCCATAGTCTGCCTTCGCCAACATGGCGATTGCACACGCCTTGAAATATTCCGTCTCGACCTTGTTCCTTGGAAAGTACTGATAGACAGAGTTCTGCTTGAACTCTCCGAAGTCGATCGGAGCGGGCATCCTGATGTTCCTCGACTTCACCTCTTCAAGCGCAATAACAGACACCTTGAAATCGAGCACGATATCCTCCACCAGCTGTCGCCATGCGTCCTGTCCGCGAAGACCGTCATATTCGCCGTCGAAATGAGAAATAATCTTTTCAGCCGGTTCAAAGATATCCTCGCGTGAAAGCGCCATCCTGTCCACTGCAACCACTAGTTCGCCAAGCACCGACGATGCAATCAGCGAAACTGTTGTCAGCAACACCGTTCTTGCCACATTCATTTTTTCTCCTTCTTATGATTCATGGTTGTTCAAAAGCCTCCGCAAGAATTGCTTTTCTCAAATCCTCCGCCGCCGCAAGCCCGCGCAACGCCGCCGCCTTCAACTTCTCGCACCGCGCCTTCTCAGCGTCGAGCTTCGCGACGATGACGTCTTGAGAGGTGAGAGAAGGTAATGGAATTAGAATGTTATTCAGCGCCATTTGAGTCAACTTCGGTTGCGCCGCACCAGTCACCAACCCTGCGACGCTGAATGATGCAAAAAAGTATTCTACAAACCTTTGTGTCTCTAAATTTGGGAAAGAAAGAATATGCGCATGATTATTGACCCACGCCTTGCCACTTATTGAAAACGCTATAGGCGTTGTTCTTGCCACTAGGTTTGCCCCGTCCTCAGAGACAAGAAGATAATCACCGTCAAAAATAAAGTCATCTACATAATCAACGATTCCTGAAGCTCCATAGTAAGGGTATTTGCCGGGCTTTCGCTTTGCTTTCGTTATAGGAATCCGTCGATTATCATGATTCTCGCACACATCCCCCAACCTGACCTTCTCGCCTTCCACCGACCTGAAAGTCTCGTCGAGTTCCGCCTTGAACGCATCATCGGCAATCTCTGCGATGCGCTTGAACTTCGCCGCCAGCCTGTCCGCCTCGCCCAACTCCTTCTCCAGCCTCGCAACAATCTCGCGCTGGACGGAGAGAAGGGGAAGAGAGATTGGGACTTCTGCCAACTTCTTTTTGTTTAAAGTCTTTCCTAAAAGTTTCTCGTCCTTTGAAGCAAACCCAACCCAATCAAAAAATGAAAAATATGTTGTAAGGTAAGTAAGATCAATACAGGAACTAAACTCTGGTTTGATTGGCAATGCTGCAATAGCTTCGTTTGTATACAGATTTCTTCCTGCAATAGCTGTACGCCCTAATGTCAATTTGAAACTTAGTAACAGAGTTCCTTCTTTGACAACAGGTATTCCTGACGTTTCAATGGCATAGTCTGTGATGTATTCCTTTGAGTCTTGTATTTTACCGTCAACAGTGTTTGCCATATCAGCGATTGAGACCCAAACATTGCTAGACAATTTCTCATTATCCCAACAATTGCAGACGCCTCTTGGCGGTGTCTTGCCAAGCTTTATCTCGCACACATCCCCAAGCCTGACCATCGGCCAGGCTTCCCCTGAGTCATTTGTCTTCTTTTGGGCTAAATCCCTCACGCTTACTTCCATCCCTTCAGGATTTCGCCAATCTCCGCGAACGCCGCCTCGATCTCCGCACGGCACTCCGCCGCGCTCGCCTTTTTCTCAGCCTTCTTGTTCGGGTTCTTCACCGAGAGGTCGAACGATTCCTTGTCGATGTCCTCCGGCTTGATCTCCCAGTACGCCTCGATGCCCTTGACTTTCTTCTCGCCTTTCGCAATCGCCTCGAACTCCGCGAGGTCGCTTTTGCGGAGCGGACGCGTCTTGCCGAGCGAGACGCCTTTCATGTCCAGCTCGTAGTACTTGATCGGGTCGGTCGTCGGTCCGCCCTTGCGGAAGAACAGCACCACGGCCTTGACGCCCGCAGCGAACACTTTCTGCGGTAGGTCGAGAATCATTTCAAGCCGGCACTGCTCAAGAAGGAGCTGACGGATGAACTTGCTCGCGTTGTCCGTGTTCGAGAGAAGCGTGTTCTTGATGATGATCGCGGCGCGTCCGTTCTCCTTGAGCTTCGCGATGAAATGCTCCATGAAGAGATACGCCGACTCGCTGGAGCGCGTGGTGAAGTTCGCCTTCTCGCCCGCCTCCACCTTCGCGCCGAACGGCGGATTCGCGCCGATCACGTCCACGCGGTCGGCGTCCGTGATGCTGGTCGGGTTCTGCGCGAGCGAACTGCCGAAACGGATGTTCGGCGTTTCGAGTCCGTGCAAGATGCAGTTCATCTGCGCCGTGACGTAGGCGAGCGACTTCACTTCGCCGCCGAAGAAGGTGCGCTTCTGCAGCGTCTCCCACTTGTCGGCCGTGTTCGCGCCGCGCTCGTTCATGTAGTTGAACGCCTCGCAGAGGAATCCGCCCGAACCGCACGCGCCGTCGTAGAACTTCTCGCCGAGCTGCGGGTCGAGGATGCGGATCATCGTGCGGATGAGCGGACGCGGCGTGTAGTACTGCCCGCCGTCGCGTCCGGCGTTGCCCATCTCGCCCAGACGGCTCTCGTAGAGGACGCTCATCTCGTGGCGATCCTCGTCCGTCTGGAACTTCAACGGCTGGATGAGGTCGATCACCTCGCGCAGGGTGTAGCCGCTCGTGAAGCGGCACGTCAACTCGCTGAAGATGCTGCCGATGCGGTACTGGAGGGATTCGACGCTCTGCGCCTCGTCGCGCAATGCCTTGAGTTTCGGGAAGAGGGTTCCCTTGACGAAATCGAGAAGCGCGTCGCCCTTGCGCGCGCGTTCGAGATCGAAGGTGCCGTCTTCCTTCGTGGGCCATGCCCACTCGCTCCACGAAAGTTCCTTCGGCAACGCGGGCTTGTACTCAGTCCCCTGCATTTCCGCCTGGAGGCGCCGGTTCTCCTCCTGCGCGTCGAGATAGCGCAGGAAGAGCAGCCAGCTGGACTGCTCCATGTATTCGAGCGAACCCGAACACCCGCCGCCAGACCCGCGCAGCAGATCGTCAATGGCCTTGAACGCGCTTTCAGCGCTCCGTTCCGCCTCCACCTTGCTCTTTTTCGGCATCTTGCTTCTCAAACACTCGTACTGCGTTACTTCGTTTCAGCCTTAGGCGCGTATTTCTTGACGGGAGCCTTCTTGGGCTTGGCGTCCGTCTTCTTCGCATCGTCCTTCTTGGCTTCGGCCTTCTTTGCAGGAGACTTCTTCGCCTCGGCCTTCTTCGCAGAAGGATTGTAGTTGGCGTGCTGCCAGCAGTACTTCTTGCCCGGCTCCGCCTTGCGCTTGCACTGCGTACCTTCCTGCGTCTTGGCCTGGCACCGGACCGCCTTCTTGTCGCCGTGCTGCCAGCAGAACTTGCTGCCTTCGACGGCCTCGCGCTTGCACTGCGCGCCATCGTCGGTCTTCGCTGCGCACTGCGCCGCGAATGTCGTGAACGCCACCGCGCACGCGGCAAGCATCATCATGATCTTCTTCATCTCATTGTTCCTTTCTAGTGGGCTCCCGCACGCTTGGATTTCCTGTATTCGTGTGGCTCGATCGGGTTCTTTTCCTGCCAGAGACCACGTTTCGCGACGCGGGCTTCGGCTTCCGCCTTTGCGTAGGCGGGGGTTTTGTCATAGTTCTTGTAATGCCATGCCATGCCGGCCTTGAGCATCTCAAGGTTGATGTCTCGGTCATCGAGATATACCGTCCCGAGAATGCGGTTGTACTGATCGCGCCTGGAGAAGGCGATGCGCACCTCGCGACCCGCGACGAGTCCAGACAAGAACTTGCCAGACGCCTTTCCGAACGCCTGCCCCTTCTCCGGCGCGTCGATGCCTTGGAGCCGGATCTTGTGCTGCGTTTTGGCAGCGTCAAGTACGGTGATCGTGTCTCCGTCCGCCACCTTGACAACACGCCCCCGCAGCGCGTCGTCAGAACACGCCGAAAGGCACAGGCACGCGATAAGCGCTATCAGTTGCAGTCTCACAAAGTACACCTTTTGAAATGGTTGAGAAAATTATAGCACAACGGCGGATGTTGTTGTGGCAAAATCGTTGATTTTAACAGCGACAGGAAACCATGAACAACGAAATCACAGCAACCATCTATGGGTACGCCCGCGTCTCGGCGACCGACCAGAACGAGGAGCGTCAGCTCGTCGCGCTACGGGCGGCAGGTGTGCCGTCCGCAAACATCTTCACCGACCACAGGAGCGGCAAGGACTTCAACCGCCCTGCCTGGAAGCGCCTCGCGCGAAAACTCAAGCCTGGCGACCTGCTGGTTGTCTCCAGCATCGACAGGTTTGGCCGCAACTACGACGAAATCCTCTCCGAGTGGCGGCGGCTCGTCAAGATGCGCCATGTGCATGTACGCGTTCTTGACATGCCGATTCTAGACACGACCACAGCAAGAGGTCTGCTGGCAGTGTTCATCGCGGACATGGTGTTGCAGATACTCTCCTTTGTCGCAGAGACCGAGCGCGAGCACATCAGGTCGCGCCAACGCGAGGGGATTGCGGCGGCAAAGGCGCGAGGAGTGAAATTCGGCCGCCCGCCCGCCGAATTACCGCCATGCTTCAGCGAGACGGCCGAGCGTTATCGCAACCATGAGCTGTCGCTTCGCGCCGCCGCAAAGCTATGCGGGATGTCCAAGTCTTCATTCTGGCGGAGATGTCACCATCATGTTGTAGCCGTGCCCAAACCCGGATACTTGGGCTGAAGACGAGTGAGGACATCGGTTCGCAACTTTCGTGCGAACTCAAGCAGTTCCGCTGCTTCGGATTCGGATGCGCCCTCTATGTAGTCATACTCGACATGATTACGTTTTGCACGACAGGCATCCAGATAGGCGGCGTCGTCTTTGCGGTCTGCGCCGAGCGTATATTCGATGGACAACAATGTCCTATAGTGTGCCAATGCCTTCTCCGGCATGTACCCCGCATCATAGAGCATCATAGTGCAGAGCTTGAGCGCGGCATTGTAGGCGATGCCAAACTTCCAGTCGTTCGACAGGTCTGCTGTGGCCGCGTCTGCGATGTCCCTGTCGGCAATCGCAAGAAGGTTTGAAAGCTCCTGGACATCTGTTTGGTGTATCCTGAGCCATCCGTTAAGTTGCCATTGCTTTAAGCTCATCTTGAGTTCCCTTCAAAAAGATCTTCGGTGACGAAACGACATCTGAGATGAAATGGTCGCAGGCTTTCAATCTGTCGACAAATTCCTTTCGCGAGAGGACATATGGATTGACTTCCACGTCAATCTCCTCCGCGATAGGACGAAGTCGCGCCACAACCCTGCGCAACCCTTCGTCGCCGATGACAAAAACATCGTAATCGCTATCTGTCCGTGCCGTTCCTTTTGCCCGCGAACCGTAGATGAACGCGACTTCGGCGTCGCAGTCCTCCAACGCCTGCGACAGAAGCTGTTCTCCGCCCTCGGTCTTGCGAACAAGAACACAGATCGGATCATAGAGCGGAGATGCCGTGTTGGCCGAATAGTTGACGCGATTCCCATCCTTCTCCTGACAGACAAGCCCCAACCTCGCTAATTCCTTAAGTTCTCGCATGAGGCTAGGCGCACTCAATCCGGCAATTCGCGCCATCTCGCGTAAATGGGCCTTGCGGTGCTGTTCCGTAAACAGCATCTTAAATATGGCCGCTCTGCCTTGCGAACCTACAACTTTCTCAATCATTGCCTTTTTATCCTTATGTTGTTGCCTATATGATAACAAATGTTGCCGGAAAAGCAACGACAAAATTTACAGTCCCCTAAATTGTACATTCTGGGACATTTGCCCGATCCTCGTACTCGACAATGCTCGCGGACACCATGTCCATGCACGAAAAAGGGCGCATTTCCTTCTCATGCACCCTACCGAAGCCCTGGACAGGCTTACCTTGAATGCACAGAGAAAGAGAATGCGCCCAACGGGCGCATCTCAACTCACATGCCGTTCAAGGATTGAAATATGTCCAGTATTTCGGTAGAACGACTTGTTCGCTTTGATGCTAAATCAACTTGGGATGGAAGAACGGATCTAAACACCCATCCTCATGGATTTCTCCCACAAGAACATTGGAAGTATAGCAAAAATTCAGGCCGCCGGGTGGGGAAATTATCGCCGTCACTTCTCGACTTGAAATGCCATTTTGGCGTTTCAAGTTATCTCATTCGCAGACAACCTGAACATGATCTTTTCTGGATGATGCCACGGCAATTGTGCAAGGGCACCTTGTGGGGACAGACCCCTCACGCCACCAGTTGAGCCGCCGAGACGGCGGCTCCCCATGCGGTCACGCGGGACGCGTGACCCTACCGCTAAACGGATCATGAACTTTTCGCGGACGGTGCAAACGCCGACTTCTTGATGCCGCGAATCGCGCACAGATCGAGCTTGGTGAATGCGAAGCACTTTGCGCCAAGGTCTTTCAACGACGCCCCGATGAGGTAGATTTCCTTGTCGTCGATGATGAGAAAGCGGTCGTGGAAGGTTTCGTTGTAGCGGATGGCGAGTCTCGGGTACTGTTTGTTGAATGTCTTGATGTCTGCGGAGGAAATCTTGCGGTGCGGCACGCCCTTCTCGTCGTAATGTTCCGACGTGAAAACCGTCACCTTCACGCCCGTGCGCTTCTTAGCGAAGAGATCAAGCGTCTCCACAGTCGCCCAGTTGTCGATGAGCAGCAGCGAACGCTTCGCGCTCGCAATCAACCGTTCCACGAACACCCGCGCGTCCCACAGCTGGCCGTTGTAGAACACGCCCTGCAGCGGCGGCGTCTGGGTCTGCACGAAGAAATCGACCTTTTCCTTAAGATCTGAAATATCACTTTCGGCTTTCGCCATGCGGCGATCTACCTTATCCTCCAAAAGGTTAAGCCTGTAATTAACGGAATAGCCACGCAACAAATAATCTTTGATTATTTTCGTTGCCCAAATGCGGAACAGTGTCGCACGTTTGGAATTCACGCGATATCCTACGGCGATTATGACATCAAGATTGAAAAACTCCTGCACTCGAACAACTGTTCGCCCCCCTTCGGTTTGAACTGTTTCCATTTTGGAAACTGTTGCCTCCTTGATGAGTTCTCCAGACGCAAAAATATTCTTTATATGCTTACTGATTGCCGCTTTCTGCACACCAAACAGCTCGGCAATCTTAAGTTGCGTCAGCCACACCGTCTCATTTTCAAGGCGGACATCCAGCCGGATGGTTTCGTCAGACTGATAGACGACGATCTCGTTCCTCGCCGTTGTGGCAAGACCATTCGCTTGCGGCGATACTGCACTTTTCTTCATAATCTTTATCCTCTTCCTGCCGACTTTCTGCCGGCGGGAAAGAGGATATCAGTTCTCCCGCGTCGAATTGTCTCAAAATTGTCTCAAAGTTGTCTCAAAATCGTCTCGCGTCGAGGGTCTGTCCCCTTGAGACTGCGAAGGGTCTGTCCCCTCTGGTTGGGTTAGACTGTCTGAAGGGTCTGTCCCCTCGCATGAAGCGCCGCCGAAGGGTCTGTCCCCTCGAACAAATGTCGCAACGAGCAAAATGCCCGTTTTCCCAGTCGAAAATGGGCAAGATGCCAGTTTTACCAGTTGAGCCGCCAAGAGGGCGGCTCTCCATGGATGTCAGCGCACGGGGAAATCGAAGTAGGTGTCGGGGTACGGCTCGGCGGCGAGCGTGAAGTGCCACCACTCCTCGACGAGCGGCTTGAATCCGTGCTTCACCATGATCTCGCGGAGAAGCATCCGGTTGGCGA
>JAEEGL015324397.1_pt1 | contig 14899 bp, 9 predicted proteins | sample 9134231 | NCBI WGS metagenome assembly JAEEGL01 (sample SAMN16246548, study PRJNA631951) | gut metagenome | biome: gut microbiome; feature: rumen; material: fiber-attached | host: Bos | place: Iran: Karaj | collected 2018-10
GCTCATCATGTTCTCCTCGCCCAGCAACCCCACCGGCATGCTCTACACCAAGGAAGAGCTGAAAGGCATCGCCGAGGTCGTGGCCCGTCATGAGAACCTTTTCGTCATGGCCGACGAAATCTATGAGCACATCAACTTCGTGGGCAAGCATGAGAGTATCGCCCAGTTCCCCGAGGTCAAGGAGCGCGTCATCACCGTCAACGGCGTCGCCAAGGGTTTCGCCATGACCGGCTGGCGCATCGGCTTCATCGCCGCCCCCACCGTCATCGCCAAGGCCGCCAACAAGCTTCAGGGTCAGGTGACCAGCGCCACCTGTTCCATCGCCCAGAAGGCCACCGTCTGCGCCATGCTCATGGACCCCAAGACCAGCAAGGATATCATCGATATGCGCAACATCTTCCAGCAGCGCCGCGATATGGTCTATAAGCTCCTCTGCGACATCCCAGGCCTCAAAGTCCGTCTGCCGCAGGGCGCTTTCTACTTCTTCCCCGATTGCAGCTCCTACTACGGCAAGAGCTACAACGGCACCAAGGTTGAGAACTCGACCGACATGGCCTTCTACCTCCTCAACGAGGCCGGCGTGGCCACCGTCATGGGTTCCGCCTTCGGCGACGACAGCTGCATCCGCCTCTCCTACGCCACCTCCGAGGACCTCCTCCGCGAAGCCCTCCGCCGCATCAAAGAGGCCTTGGCCAAACTGCAGTAATTAGAAAACATATAACAAAGAAGAGGGAGCCTCAAGTGAGACTCCCTCTATATTTTTTTCGTATATGTCCTCTCATCTACCGCGGGGTGGCGGTGGAGGAACCCGACAATGTGCAGGCGAACGTGGGACGGCAGGCGGGCGACGAGGTGCCGTAGGTGAGGTCGCTCGAGCCGCTCACGCTGACGGCGATGCGGCTGCAGACAGTCACGTCGGCGTCGCTCGAGCCGCTAAGGCTGCCGGTGACGGCGTCGGTGTTGAACTCGACGGCGTGCAGGTCGCTGGCACCGCTGACCTCCATCTCCATAGTACCGGTGCAGGCACCGTGGATGGTGGCGGTCGAAGCACCGCTGATATCCATTTCGACCTCATCGCACATCAATCCGCCCTCGAACTTGGAAGCACCCGAAACCTCCATGTCGACATCGGCGGCTACCACATCGCCGTAGAACTTGCTGGCACCGGAGACCTCAACGTCGGACGTGACACCCTGCAGGTTGCCTATGAACGACGAGGCACCCGAAAGCTCGAGGTCCTTGAGTTGCATATTCAGCGGGAGAACCACCTTGCAGTCGCCAGAGGCGACAATCCAGCTGCGGGTAAAGCCGATATAAAGCGTGCCATCCTTGACCTCAAGCTTGAGCTTGCTGTGCAGGTCTTCGGGCACGGTGACCACAGCCTCGGTGACGTCGGCGCTGACTGTGACATCAAAAGCGTGGCTGACATCGAGCTTGGTATAGTTGCTATTGATGGGGTAGTTCATTGTGGTGGGATCGCCGTAGAACTTGGAGCAGGAGGCGAACATGCCTGTGAGGGCGGCGCAGAAGAAGAGTGCCGCAAGTCTAAGAGATTGTTTCTTCATGATAGTATTTTAAATTTTGGGGTTATGGGTTATAGGTTATGGGTTATGGAAACTTAGTGACTCAACTCAGAGCTGGGAGAAGGTTAGAGGTTATCGGCCCACTGACCAATAACCTTTACTACCTTACTACTTCTACTCCTTTACTACCTTTCAATTTTCAACTTTCAACTTTCACCTTTCACCTTCACTTAGTCTGCCTCGTAGATGAGGAGCTGGCCTTCGGCCCAGATGAAGAGCAGAGGGTCTTTCTCGTGCTTCTTGCTTATCCAGCAGCCGCCGTTGTCGGCGTCGATGACCATGTTGCAGTACTTCTTGTTGATTTTCTGCTCGGCCAGCAGGTGGTCGTCCTTGTCGTAGACCTGGAGGTAGGTGCTGCCGCCGTCGCGGACGATGGCATACATGATGTCGCCGCTGATGCCGTAGGTGATCATGTCTACGTGGTAGGTGTCTTGCACATATTGGCGCACCACGACTACGTCGGTCACGTGGTAGTCATACCAGTAGCTGTTGCAGTAGTGCCAGAAGCCGGGCCAGTACCAGGGACGCGGGGGGAAGGGGTCCCAGTAGACGGGGTGGCAGTGCACAAAGTGGTGGTGCCAGGGGTGGTAGAAGTAGGGGGCGGGGTGGATAGGACGGTGGCTGGGGGGCATCACGCCGCCGGGGCGACCCGGACGGGCGTAGGAGGGGGTGCCGGAGGGGCGTCCCGATGCTGCCACCGTACCGGCGGGGGCGGTGCGCGGGCTTCCGCCTACGCGGCTGCCGCCACGTTCTGCGGGGCTGTTGTGGCCAGGGCCTGCAGTTCTGGCCATGGGAGTGGTGCGGCCTGCCTCGCGGCCACGCACGCCGGCGTGGCTGCCACGGGCTTCGACGCTGCCGCTACGCATGGCGGGGCTGCCTTCGCTGCGGCTGACGCTGCCGCCCGAGCGGCTGGGGGCGCTGAAAGAGCCGTTGCGGGGCGACGAGCTACGGTCGAAACTGGACGAGCTGCGGCTGGAGCTGCTGCCTACCGTCGAGCGGTTGGGGCTGGACGAACGGCTCGAACTGCTGCTGAAGCTGCTGCGGCTCGAACTGCTGCTCGACGAACGGCTCGAACTGCTGCTGAAAGAGCTGCGGCTGCTGGAGCTGCTGCTCGACGAGCGGCTGCTGCTCACGGAACTGCTGTGGCTTCCGCCACCACCGCCGCGGCTGCCGCCGCTGCGTTGTGCCAATGCCGGCGTGGCGCTCAGCGCCAAGGCCACCATTGCAAGTGCGATTACTTTCGAAGTTTTCATATCTTTACTCCTTTCTTTATTTATTGTTTGTATTTTCGATTTTAATATTGCTACCTGCTATCAGCTACCTGCTTTTAATTCTCTTCTTTTTCTGATGCAAAAATACAACCTTTCCCCGAGGGAAATTCCTAAACCGTCCCCTATTTTTCCATACTCACCATAACACACTAATAATCAGGAATAGCACATTATTTATTTTTCACGAAAACCTTTATATAATAGAAAAATCATTTAAAATTAAAAACAATTTTGTATCTTTGCATCAAAATTATAGTAATGGCAAAAAAGAAAGAAATTGTAGAGGAGCCGTTGGAGAAACGTCTTTGGAAGGCTGCAGACAAGCTGCGCAAGAATATTGACGCGGCGGAATACAAGCATGTGGTGCTAGGGCTGATTTTCCTGCGCTATATATCTGTGGAGTTTGAGAGGCTATATAATGAACTGGTGAAGCAGCAGGCCGACGGTGCCGACCCCGAGGACCGTGAAGAGTATCTGGCCGAGAATGTGTTCTATGTGCCGGAGAGTGCCCGATGGAGTCATCTGGTGGCCAACGCCAAGAATCCGCAGATTGGCAAGCTCATCGACGATGCTATGGATGCCATCGAGCGTGAGAACCGTTCGCTGAAGGGTGTGCTGCCCAAGGTATTCTCGCGTCCCAACCTCGACCCCACGTCGTTGGGTGAGCTGATAGACCTCATCGGCAATTCCACGTTGGAGAACACCAGCACCCGCAGTGCCGACCTGCTTGGGCACGTGTTCGAATATTTCCTTGGCGAATTTGCTCTAGCCGAGGGCAAGAAGGGCGGTCAGTTCTATACGCCACGAAGCGTTGTGGAGTTGTTGGTGACAATGCTGGAGCCCTATCACGGCCGTGTGCTCGACCCCTGCTGTGGCTCTGGCGGTATGTTTGTGCAGAGCGACAAGTTTGTGCGTCAGCATCAGGGTCGTGTCGAGGATATCTCCATCTACGGACAGGAGAGCAACCAGACCACCTGGCGCCTTTGCAAGATGAACCTCGCCATACGCGGCATCGACGCCTCGCAGGTGAAGTGGAACACCGAAGGCTCGTTCCTCAACGACGCCCACAAGGACGTGAAGGCCGACTTTGTCATCGCCAATCCGCCGTTCAACGACAGCGACTGGAGTGGCGACCAGCTGCGTGGCGACGCCCGCTGGCAGTATGGTGTACCGCCCACTGGCAATGCCAACTTCGCCTGGATACAGCACTTCGTCTATCACCTCGCCCCCAACGGGCAGGCAGGCTTCGTGCTGGCCAAAGGCTCGCTGACGTCAAAAACCGGTGGTGAAGGCGACATCCGCCGTGCACTTATCGACAAAGGACTTATCGCCTGTATCGTCAACCTGCCGGCCAAGCTCTTCCTCAACACGCAGATTCCCGCCTGCCTGTGGTTTGTCACTCGCAACCGTCAGAAGAGGGCAGGTGAAATACTCTTCATCGATGCCCGCAATATGGGTCACCTCATCAACCGCCGCACCCGCGAGCTGACCGAGGAGGACATCCACACCATCGCCGACACCTACCACCGTTGGCGCGATGAGTCTAAGGATTATGCCGACGTGCCAGGCTTCTGTGCCTCGGTGCCCGTCAGCCGCGTGGCCGAACTGGACTATGTGCTCACCCCAGGCCGTTATGTCGGCTTGCCCGAAGAGGAAGACGATTTCAACTTCGCCGAACGCTTCACCGCCCTCCGCGCAGAGTTTGAAGAACAGCTCAAAGAAGAGGAACGCCTGAACAAAGTGATACTGGAGAATTTAAGCAAGATAAAATATGAATAGCTTTTGATTATGGGACAATATACTATCAGACAATTAAAGCACTTCAAAGAGTCGGAAGACAAAGTAGAGTTCAAGAAAGCAGAACAGGGTAACTTTGCATACGATGGTGGCACAAAGGCAAAACCAAGTGAAAGACGGAGATGTATACTTGGTTATGTGACTGCTTTTTGCAATGAAGGCGGTGGTAGTTTGGTGATTGGTATGGAGGATGCCTATCCTCACAAGGTTGTTGGCACCAAACAATGCGAAGGCAGATTGGGTGAACTTGAGAGCAACATCTATAGAGATACGCTAATCCGGCCCCATGTATATGAATTATATGAAGACGAAGAGAACAAGACTGGGCGAGTGCTTGTAATTGAGGTTCCTGGTCGTCCAACAGGCAAACTTTTCCGCTTTGAGGACGTACCACTGATGCGTGTTGGAGAGGAGTTGAAACCGATGTCTGATGAGATGATTTTCAGCATTCTCCAGGAACATGAGCCCGACTTTTCGGCTGAGATCTGTAAAGGGATAACAATCAGAGATCTTGACCCTGAGGCTATACGGATAATGAAACAGAAATATGCCCAAAAACAGCAAAATCCTGATTTCTTGACGCTGTTGGATGAGCAAGTATTAAGTGATTTGGATTTGATAAAAAATGGGGCAGTGACGTATGCTGCATTGATTCTTGTAGGACAAGAAAAGATACTAAAAGAACATTTGCCCCAGGCGTCAGTTATATTAGAGTTTAGAAAATCGGAATCTTTAGTTCCGTTTACCAATAGGCAGATGTATTGTCAGCCTTTCTATAAAATGATTGACCTCCTATGGCATGACATCGACTTGCGGAATGATAAAATAGATGTAAATGAAAATTCTTACATATTCAATATCCCCTATTTCAACGAAGAGGTAATTCGTGAGGCCATCAACAATGCGATAGCACATAGAGACTATCGTCGTAATAGTGAAACCGTTATCAAGCAGTATCCACAGAAGATGGAGATAATGAATGCTGGTGGTTTCCCGTTGGGCGTAACCATTGAGAATCTTTTGAGAGTACAAAGTACTCCGCGAAACAGACTACTTGCAGATGTCCTTTCGAAAACCGGTATTGTTGAACGGTCGGGGCAAGGTGTCGATAAGATATATAGAAACACTTTGTCTGAAGGCAAAGATGCCCCTGATTATTCCAAAAGCGATTCTTTCCGTGTAGAATTACATATATCGGCCGTCATTAAAGACAAGGCTTTTGCTATGTTTCTAAATTCCGAACAACGTGATTTGCCTGAGGAAGAAAAGTTATCGGTTTTTGATGTTATTGCTCTTAATGCCATCCGCGAAGGAAAATCCAATACAGTCTCAAAGGATGTGTTGAAAGAATTGATGAAACGGGGCATAATAGAGAAACATGGAAAAACAAGAGGCACCTATTATACCTTGTCAAAGAGCTATTATGAATTCTGTGGAAAAGAAGGTGAATATTCACAGGTAAAGGACTGGAATGCTGTACAGGCATGGCCTGTGATTTTGGCTCATTTCTCCACATTTAAGAAAGCCAAAATGAGGGATTTTGTCAGCATACTTGGGACACACATGTCTCGCAGAAAGATCCGTGTCATTATAGATCAATATGTAGAGCAGCGCTATTTGGCAAAAGAAGGCGCTGGCTCTGGAACAACCTACTTTGTCAGCGAGGAATATATAAGGGATTCTGCAATAATGAACAAGGCTTTAGGGATTGGATTAGAAGAATTAAAAAGAAGGGGAGAGATTGACTAAATGTATTTAAATGTCCAAAAATGGTCCAAAAATGGTTTAAAAACAAGCTCCCAAAGCACGTGATTTTGCTGTATCATTCTAATATTAAGCTTGTTAAAAATGTCCAAAATACGTCCAAAAATAATGGGAAGAGAAACAAATAATGATATTCACTTATTCATTAATTGAAAAGGGCCAAAAAGTGTCCAAAAAACGAAAACAAATAACAAGGAACACTTTTTTAATAACGATTAAATGGGTGAATATCATTTAATTGTAAAAGAACCAAAAAAGGGCCAAAAAGTGTCCAAAAAACGAAAACAAATAACAAGGAACACTTTTTTAATAACGATTAAATAGGTGAATATCATTTAATTGTAAAAGAACCAAAAAAGGGCCAAAAAGTGTCCAAAAACGGGAATAAATGACAGCAAAAACAGCCCCTTAATCATGTTAAATAGATGGATTTCATTAAATTACAAAAAGGCCAAAATAGGGGCCAAAGAATATAAACAAAGTATTTCGAGAAAAGATAAAATATGAGTACAGAAATGGCAAATCTTATAGTGGCTTGTGCATCGTTGGTGGTGATGGTGGTGACGCTTGTCGTCGCCTGTGTGACATTACGCTTTATGGTCAAGAACAGCAAGGGCTACCTGCGTAGGAAGTTACGCGAGAAGGAAAGACGGTATAACTCTTTGGATAATCTATGCATAACAAGTCCGTTTTCTCCGTTGGCCGGTATTGTGAACAACAGGCATTTTGTGGAGCGTGATAAATTGGAACAAGAGATAGAGGATATCAAAGAAAAGTTGTAATATGAGCGAATGGAAAGAATATAGGTTAGGAGATATTGTTACAATATTAGGTGGATTCGCCTATAAAGGAGAACATATTGGACATGGTGAAGGTTTGTTGCTTGGAATGGGTTGTGTTTCGTTCAAGGAAAAATTTTTGATGTCTGGCGCAAGACCATATGCTGGTGATTGTGCAGAACGTTATTATGCTAATCCTGGTGACTTGGTATTGGCTACTCGACAACAATCTGATAATTTGCCTATTTTAGGTATGCCAGCTATTATACCTCAAGAATTGGATGGGAAGAAATTGATAGTTGGTGCAAATCTGTATCGGGTGTCAAATAACTCTGATTTTAGCAACAAATATTTATATTGGCTGCTTAAATCTAATGCTTACGTGAATCATATTGCGTCATGCAAAACGGGGACAACGGTAAGTATGATTACAAAATCCAATGTTGAGGATTTCGTTTTTAAAGCACCTGAGAAACAGGAAAGAGCTAGGATAGTATCAGTGTTGAGTTCGTTGGATGACAAGATAGATTTGTTGAATCGGGAGAACGCGACCCTCGAAGCCCTCGCCGAAACCCTCTTCCGCCACTACTTCATCGAAACCCCCAACCCCGCATGGAAAGAAGGCAAACTTGGAGATTATGTTATTGAAACAATAGGTGGTGAATGGGGAACAGAGGTACCTGAAGGCGAGAGCAATATGCCAGTACGATGCCTAAGGGGTGCAGATGTTGCAGATTTGAATGATGGGATTGCAACAAGAACACCTCTTCGATATATAAAGCCAAGCAAATTCGAGAAAATTAAGCCGAATAATGGAGATATTATCCTTGAAATATCTGGCGGTACAGATACTTGCTCCACAGGCAGAGTGGCATATATTAATGATTCCGTAAAACACTTGTTTGACTACCCCATTGTTTTTTCTAACTTCTGTAGGTTGTTACGGGTAAAAGAGGAATACATGTACTTTATTTATTGCTATTTCCGTTACCTACATAAACAAGGTGAGTTCTTTAATTTAGAGAATGGCAGTTCGGGAATTCATAACTTAAACTACAAGGCCGCTTTATATGATGATTTAGGATGGCCTGTGCCGACTGATAGGAAATGGGTAATAGAATTCGGAGAAAAGGTCAAACCATATTTCGACAAGATAAACACTAATAAGAAACAAAGCCTCTCTCTCTCCGCTCAGAGAGACACCCTGTTGCCTCGCCTGATGAGTGGGGAAGTGAAAGTGACGGAATTATAAGATATAGATTAATCATTTAGACGAGAAAAATGATACACAAAATATTAAGTATAAAAAATTGTGGTCGATTTGTTGACTATTTACCCTCAGAACAAAAATATGGCTGGAATGGAATATTTGATAAAATGAATACCATCTATGCAGAAAATGGTTCTGGGAAAACAACGTTCACACAAATTCTTAAGTCTGCTTCAAAAAATGATTGTGAATTGATGGAGAAGAGAAAAACTTTGCAGTCCAAAGATCCGATTTATGTGGAGTTGTTAGTGGATAATAATAATCGGGTTGTATATAAATCAAAAAAATGGAAGACAAATATACCTCGGATAGAAGTATTTGATAGCTTTTTTTCCGAAGACAATATGTATGTTTTTTCTCTTGGTAATTATGATAACCCTGGTGATTTTTATGACATTGTTCCAAATAGTGAAAGAAAAATAGCGGAGATAAAAAAATGGACCCGAAAAAGACACAACATATCAATCAATATAAGAAAAACCAGACGGAGTATTAAAGAGGAAAAGGATATAAAAAAAATAGAGATTTTTAGAAAACGATTATTAAGTCAAACGAAAAAGAAAGATGATATCTGTAAAACGATTGATAATTTAGAGAATGACTTAAATGATATGGTCAAGGCTATTAGTCTTGATTATATAAAAAATGTAAACTTTTATTTAAGGAAATTTAATCCGAGTTTAGAAATAACTGATACAAATAAACAAGGTCATCAATTTGTGTATTATATAAAAGTTAATGGAGAAGAGGCGAGATCTGATAATTCAAACTTACCATTGCGACACGTTTTGAGTGAGGGGGACAAAAGTTCTGTTTCTTTGTCTTTCTTTTTGGCAAGAATAGATATGCTCAAAGATATTGATAAACGAATAATTGTATTTGATGATCCTATTTCTAGTTTTGATACTAGGAGAAGGATGACGACTATCTCTATATTATCTAAATATGCAGAGAAATCACAGCAATTCTTTTTGTTGAGCCACGATTTGCATTTTATAAAAGATTTTGTGGATAAAAATGATAATTGCACAAATCTAAAAATAGTTTGGAGGGAAGGTTCCAGCGTTTTTATGAAACACAATGTTAAAGAAGAAACGATGACGGGTGTATCAAAAGATATTTATACGTTGCAAAAATACTTGAATGAAGGCGCCATGAATGATTTTGAGAGAAGAGAAGTAATAAGATGTTTGCGACCTGTTCTTGAAGGTGTTTTTAGATTGAAATATTTTAGTCTTGTTAATGATACCGAATGGCTTGGAAATTTTTTGAGCAAGATAAGATCAAGCGAAAAAGATTCGCCTTTATATCGGCTAAATGAGTTCTATGATGATTTATCTGATATCAATGATTATTGTAAACAATATCATCATTCAAATCCAAAATATATGGAAATTCCTATTTCTGATGAAGAGTTACGACAATTTGTACAAAGAACGTTAGATGTATTAATGCATATTTGATGATGATTTATATTATTTCACCGAACCATCACCGATGGATCATAGAGCCCACATAGAAGGATCGTAGAAGAGAGACCTACAAAAATAGATAAATTATGGCCGTAAAGAAAACCAACACATATAATGGATACAAACCACCTTTCACGCTGTCTGCGAAGGCGGTGGGGCTGGTGGCGGATATCGCTGCCCAGATGGAGCGGTTTGCTATCCGTATGGAACAGAGCGATGCCCTGCGGCTGCGCAAGGTCAACCGCATCAAGACCATCCATAGTTCTTTGGCCATAGAGGGCAACCATCTTCTGGAGAGTGAGGTGGCTGACATCCTTGACGGTAAAACGGTGGTGGCACCTATCCGTGAGATTCAGGAGGTGAAGAACGCCATACGGATTTATGACGAGTTTGAAAAGCTCGACCCCTTCTCGATGGACGACCTATTGCGGGCTCATGGACTGATGATGTCGGCTTTGACTGACGACGCAGGCCATTTCCGCAGGGGTGGCGTGGGCGTCTATTCCGAGAGCGGCCTGGTACACATGGCGCCTCCGGCCGACAGGGTGCATGGGCTGATGTCCGACCTGTTCGGCTGGCTGAAGAATGCTGATGACCACCTGCTGGTGCGCAGCTGCGTCTTCCATTATGAGTTCGAGTTTATCCATCCGTTTATCGATGGCAACGGACGAATGGGACGCCTGTGGCAGTCGCTTATCCTCAGCCGCTGGCACCCTGCCTTTGCACACCTGCCGGTGGAGAACATGGTCTATTCCAACCAGCAGGCCTACTACGACGCCATCGCCCAGAGTACCAAGCAGGGAGAGTGTGGTCCCTTCATCGACTTTATGCTGGAGGAGATACATAAGTCTGTACTGCAACATAAAGGTGAACCTCTTAATGCACCTGCAAATGCACCTGCAAATGCACCTGTAAATATATCCAAGAGGCAAGCTGCCATTATAGATATTCTAAAAAATAATCCTTATACTACATACGATGAAATGGCAACTACTCTTGATGTGGACAGATCAACTATTACACGAAATATTGCGGCACTGAAAGAAATGGGTATTCTAATACGTATAGGCGAGGACAAGAACGGATATTGGAAATTTAACAAAAAGACACTATGACCAAGCTGACGGAATCGGACATAGAGCAGATGACCACCGAGATATTGCAGAGTCGTGGGTATGAATACCTTTACGGCCCTGATATCGCACCGGATGGAACTACGCCTATGCGGACGACACTGGGCGAGGTGGTGCTGCGTGAAAAGCTGGAAGCGGCGGTGCGGCGACTCAACCCGTCGCTGCCTGCTGCGGTGCTCGACGAGGCCGTCAAGACGGTGCTGCGCATCGGCTCCACCGACTTGCTGGCCGACAACGAGCAGTTCCACGACCTGCTGACGCAAGGTGTTACGGTGTCGGTCTATGAACAGGGCGAGGAGCGCGGCAAGAAGGTGTGGCTGGTGGACTTCGACGACCCCTGGAACAACGACTTCACGGTGGTCAACCAGTTCACCGTCGTGGAGAACGGCCACAACCTGCGGCCCGACGTGGTGCTGTTCGTCAATGGCCTTCCTTTGGTGGTGATGGAACTGAAGAATGCTGCCGACGAGGAGGCCACCATCACCGCCGCCTACAACCAGATAGAGACCTACAAAGCACAGATACCGTCGCTGTTTGTCTACAATGAGCTAATCGTTATCTCCGACGGTCTGGAGGCCCGCGCCGGCTCGCTGTCGGCAGGACTGAGCCGCTATTCGGCCTGGAAGAGCGAGGACGGCGAGACCGTGGCCTCGCATCTGGTGGGCGAGCTGGAGGTGCTGCTGCGTGGAATGATGAACAAGGAGACCCTGCTCGACATTGTACGCTCGTTCACCGTCTTCGAGAAAGACAAGCACGAGGACAAGGCCACCGGCCAGCTGACCATCACCACGGTGAAGAAGGTGGCCGCATATCATCAGTACTATGCTGTCAACAAAGCCGTGGAGTCCACATTGAGGGCCACGGGTATCAACAGCGCAATGCCCAAAGCGGCAGAGTCGCCACTGAACTTCGGCTTCAAGACCGTCAAGGAACAGCAGACCGGCGACCACCGTGCCGGTGTGGTGTGGCACACGCAGGGTAGCGGCAAGTCGCTCTCGATGGTGTTCTACACTGGCAAGATAGTGCAGCGGCTGAACAACCCCACCGTGGTGGTTATCACCGACCGCAATGACCTCGACGACCAGCTCTTCGAGACCTTCGTGGCCTCCAAGCAACTGCTGCGCCAGACGCCTGTGCAGGCCGACAGCCGCGAGCACTTGAAACGCCTGCTGCAGGTGCAGTCGGGCGGCGTGGTTTTCACTACCATACAGAAATTCCAGCCCGAAGAGGGCAACCAATACGACAGGCTTACCGACCGCAACAACGTGGTGGTGATAGCCGACGAGGCACACCGCACGCAGTATGGCTTCGGCGCCAAGACCAAGGAGGTGCGCAACGAGGCCGACGAGGTGGTGGGCTCGGAAATCAAATATGGCTTCGCCAAATACCTGCGCGACGCGCTGCCCAACGCCACCTATATCGGCTTCACCGGCACCCCCATCGAGCTGAGCGACAAAAACACCCCTGCCGTCTTCGGCAATTACATCGACGTCTATGACATCGCACAGGCGGTGGAGGACGGCGCCACGGTGCGCATCTACTATGAGAGCCGCCTGGCCAAGGTGGAACTGAGCGACGAAGGACGCAAGCTGGTGGAAGACCTCGACAAAGAACTGCAGGTGGACGAGATGGACGATGTGCAGAAAGCCAAAGCCAAATGGACACAGCTGGAGGCACTTATCGGCAGCCCCAACCGTGTGAAGAACATCGCCCGCGACATCGTCGAACACTTCGAGGCACGCCAGCAGGTGTTCGAAGGCAAGGCCATGGTGGTAGCCATGAGTCGAAGGATTGCCGTAGAACTTTATGACGAGATAGTGAAGCTGCGTACAGAATGGCACAGCGACGACCTGCGCAAGGGTGCCATCAAGGTGGTGATGACCACTTCGGCCAGCGACGGTCCCGCCATCGCTAAACACCACACCACCAAGGCCGACCGTCGCCTGCTTGCCGAACGCATGAAAGACCCCGACGACGAGCTGCGGCTGGTCATCGTACGTGATATGTGGCTCACGGGTTTCGACGTGCCCTGCCTGCACACCCTCTACATCGACAAGCCCATGCGGGGGCACAACTTGATGCAGGCCATCGCCCGCGTCAACCGTGTCTATAAAGACAAGCCCGGCGGCTTGGTGGTGGACTACCTCGGCATTGCCTCCGACCTGCGCGAGGCATTGTCGTTCTACTCAGACAGTGGCGGCAAGGGCGACCCCACCCAGCAGCAAGAGCAGGCGGTGGCCCTGATGCAGGAGAAAATGGAGGTGGTGCAGCAGATGCTCCACGGACTCGATTACAAGCAATACTTCGCTGCCGACACCTCCGGCAAATTGTCGTGGATACTCAGGACCGAAGACTTTGTGCTGGGACTCGAAGACGGCAAGAAGCGGTTTGTCAACGAAGTAACAGCCTTAGGCAAAGCCTTTGCCCTTTCGGTACCCCACGAGGCGGCCATGGAGGTGAAGGACGAAGTCTCCTTCTTCCAAGCCGTCAAAGCACGTCTGTGCAAGTTCGACGCCAAGCCGGGTGGACACACCAACGAGGAGATAGAGACCACCATCCGCCAAGTGATAGACCAAGCCCTGGTGTCTGAACAGGTGATAGACCTCTTCGATGCCGCTGGCATCAAGAAGCCCGATATCTCCATCCTATCCGAGGAGTTCCTTTTGGGATTGAAAGACATGGAGCACAAAAACATCGCCCTCGAGGTGCTGCGTAAGCTGCTGAACGACGAGATAAAGAGCCGTATGAAGACCAACCTTGTAGAGGGACGCACGCTGATGGAAATGCTCGACGGCGCTATCACCCGCTACCACAACAATATAATATCCGCCGCCGAAGTCATCGATGAACTAATCAAGCTGAGCAAACACATCGTCGAGAGTGACAGCACGGCACATGAGATGGGTCTGGAGCCTTACGAATATGCTTTCTATACTGCCGTTGCCGACAACGAGAGTGCCCTGGAGCTGATGGGCAAAGAAAAGCTGCGTGAGCTTGCAGTGGTGCTCACCGAGACCATCCGCAAGAACTCGACCATCGACTGGACCATCAAGACTACTGTGAGGGCCAAGATGAAAGTGGCTGTCAAGAGACTGCTGCGCAAGTTTGGCTATCCACCCGATATGGAACAGTTGGCCACCGACACTGTACTGAAACAGGCTGAGTTGATAGCAAATGAGTTAGTAAATAAACAATAGATTATTATCAACAAAAAACGGTCGTAGAATTCTACGACCGTTTTTTTGCTAAGTATGTCTTTCTTATCCGACGCTACAGCCGGGGGTGACGAGGTCGCTGGGGGTGAGGAGGACGAGGCGGCCGTCCTTGTCTTCGGCGCTGAGGATCATGCCCTGGCTCTCGACGCCCTTGAGCTTGCGGGGCGGGAAGTTGGCGATGAAGCAGACCTGACGGCCTACCAACGCCTGCGGGTCGGGGTAGAACTTGGCGATGCCGCTGACGATGGTGCGGGTGCCCATGCCGTCCTCAATCTTGAACTGCAGCAGCTTGTCAGCCTTGGGGACCTTCTGGCACTCGAGGATGGTGCCCACGCGGATGTCCATCTTGCCGAAGTCGTCGATGGTGACCGGCGCCTTCACCTCGGCGGGCTTCCACGCGTTGAGTTCGTTCTGGGCCTTGGTGGCCTGCAGCTTGTCGACCTGGGCCTGGATGGTCTCGTCGCTTATCTGTTCGAAGAGCAGCTCGGGCTGGTCAATCTGATGGCCTTCCATCAGGATGTCGGCGCGGCCGGCGTCTTTCCACCCCAGGGCCTGCAGGTTCATGATGCGGTGCATCTTGTCGGCCGTGAAGGGCAGGAAGGGGGCGCAGAGGAC
>JAEEGL015597215.1_pt1 | contig 14899 bp, 11 predicted proteins | sample 9134231 | NCBI WGS metagenome assembly JAEEGL01 (sample SAMN16246548, study PRJNA631951) | gut metagenome | biome: gut microbiome; feature: rumen; material: fiber-attached | host: Bos | place: Iran: Karaj | collected 2018-10
CTTGCGGATGATGCGGCTGAAATCCTCGCAGACCCGCTCCTCCTGGGCATAGGCCAGGATGGTCTTCTGCCCGGTGAACATCTCCTCCGCAAAGCCATTCATCTCCCCGTAGGCGGCGCTGCGCCTGGAGTACAGGGGCCGCGTCTTTTTCCCCATATACCGGGTGAAGGCGATGGAGATGGGGATGGTGGCCGCCATGCACAGCACCAGGGGGATGCTGATGGCGCACATCATGACGAAGGAACCCACCACCGTCACCAGGGCGGTGAGGATTTGGATGACATCCGTGGAAAGGGAGGTGCAGACCACGTCCACGTCATAGCTCACCCGACTGATGATGTCCCCCGCCTGATGCCGGTCGAAGTAGCCCACAGGCAGGGTCATGAGCTTGGCGAATATGTCCCGGCGCATGTTCCGGGCGACCCGGCGGCCGACGCGCATCATGCCGATGCTCACCAGGAAGCTCATCACGTTCCCGCCGGTGTAGCAGCCGAGCATCAGCAGGGCATAGCGCTTCACCAGGTCCATGTCCACGTGCCCCGGCCCCTGGCGGAAGCCCGCCTCCGCCGCGCCGATGGCCTTGCCGGCGAAGCGCGGCCCCAGGAGATTGCCGATATTGCTGAGGAAAGCGAAGGCAAGGAAGAGCAGCACCAGCCAGCGGTAGGCCAGCAGATAGCGCAGGATCCGCCTCAGGGCGCCTTTTGTGTCCTTCGGCCGCTCTTTCTTTCCGCCCCGGTCACCCGGTCCCGGCATCGGTCACCCCTCCCTTCACTGCATGTCGCCCATCTGGATCTGACAGGTCTCCCGGTAGACCGGGCAGGTCTCCATCAGTTCCTCGTGGGTGCCATAGCCGATCGCTTTTCCGTCGTCCATCACCAGGATCCGCGTCATTCCCATGACGGAGCTCACCCGCTGGGCCACCATGACGAGGGTGGCGTCCCCGCAGTGCTCCCGGATGGCCCGGCGCATGGCGGCATCCGTCTTGTAGTCCAGAGCGCTGGAGCTGTCGTCCAGGATCAGCACCTCGGGTTTCCCCGCCAGAGCCCGGGCCACCAGCAGGCGCTGCTTCTGCCCGCCGGAGAGGTTCGCTCCCTTGATGGCGGCGGCATAGTCCAGCCCCTCCGGGAGCGCGTCCACAAATTCCAGGGCCATGGCGTCCCCCAGGGCGGCGCGGAGCTCCCCGTCGGAGAGGCCCCGGCCAAAGCTCACGTTCTCCCGCAGCGTGTCCTGAAAGATCATGTCGTTCTGGAAGCAGACCCCGAAGCGAGCGCGGAGAGCGTCCCGGTCATAGGTGCGCACATCCCTGCCCTCCAGGAAGATGCCTCCCTCTGTGGCGTCGTAGAAGCGCAGCAGCAGGCTGATGATCGTGGATTTGCCGCAGCCCGTGGGGCCGATGATCCCCAGGCTTTCCCCCTTTTCCAGGGAGAAGGAGATGCCGTCCAGGGCCTTTTCCCGCCCCTCCCCGGCAAAATCATCCCCGTCCCCGGCGGCGGCGCCGTTCTCCCCGTAGCGGAAGCCCACGTTTTCGAAGCGGATGAAGCCCGGCCCCGCGGGCAGCAGCCCCTCCTCCGGGGCCAGGACGCGCTGCTCCGTTTCGGCCTTCAGCACCGCGTCGATGCGGTTGGCGGAGGCGCTGGCCTTGCTCATGGTCATGAAGATGCGGCTCAGGCCCATGACCCCCATGGCGATCATGTTGAAATAGGTGAGGAAGGCCAGAATGACCCCCGGCTCCAGGCTTCCGCCGTTGACCCGCCGGGCCCCCAGCAGCACCACCAGGGTGAGACCGACGTTGAGGCAGAACTGCATGAAGGGTCCCGGAATGGCCATGACCGTGCTGGCGGTGATGTCCGTCTCGGTCATGTCCCCGTTGGCCGCGGCGAAGCGCCGCTTTTCGTATTCCGCTTTGGAAAGTGCCTTCACCACCCGGATGCCGGTGATGTTCTCCCGCATGATCCGCACCAGGGCATCCAGCTTGTCCTGGACCCGGGCGTACATGGGGATGCCCTTTGCGGAGACCGTCAGCACCGTAAGGATCAGCAGGGGCAGCATGATCACCAGAATCATGGCCAGGGAGGCGTCCATGATCAGCGTCACCGCCAGCCCGCCCAGGAGCAGCATGGGAGCCCGGATGCACAGAGCCTGGAGCTGCTGCACCGAGGACTGCACGTTGTAGCTGTCCGAGGTCATGCGGGAAATGAGGGAGGGCAGGCCGAAGGCGTCGAATTGATTGCCGCTGAGATTGGCGATCTTCCGGAACAGGGCCTGCCGCACGTCGTAGCTCACTCTATGGGCGTTCTCAATGGCCCGGCGGTTGGCGGTCACGTTGAGCTGCCGGGTCACGAGGGCCGCCGCGAACATGAGGCAGCCCCAGAGAATGACGGGCTTCAGCTGTCCCAGAGGGACCACGTTGTCAATGATGTGCTCCAGAATGTAGGGGATGGAGAGCTCCGCCAGAGTGCCCAGCAGCTTGAGGAGCACCGCCAGGGCGACGGACGCCTTGTAGCGCCCCATGGAGCGGAAGATCAGCCTCACGGTTCACCGCCCCCCTCCGGGTCCAGCAGCGCCAGCGCGTTTGCCCGCAGACGCTCCGTCAGCCGCTCCAGCTCCGCCTGTTCCTCTTCGCTGAACCCCTGCAGGATCGCAGCGGTAAAGCCGTCGAAGGCTGCGCGGATGCGGGGGTAGACCTCCAGGGCCTTCTCCGTGGGGTAAACCAGGCGGCAGCGGCCGTCCTCCGCCGGAGCCTCCCGGCGGACGTAGCCCTGTTCCTCCAGCTTCATCAGCCGGTGGGCCACCGTGGTCTTGTCCAGACACAGTTCGGCGGTCAGCTCCTCCTGGTTCAGGCCGGGCTGCCGACAGACCTGGCTGAGGAGCATCTGCTGGGCAGGGCGCAGCTCCGTGTCCCCCAGGACCCGGGCGCGGTAGAGCCTGCAGCAGCGTCCCACGCTGAGGATGCTGCCGAGTGCGCGGCTGTGCATGGCGTCGCCTCCTTCCTCCGCGTCCAGTATACGCCGGATAGTTGCTGATTGCAACTATCCGGCCGGAAGTCAGCTTCGCCGGCGCCGCAGCCCTCCGGCTTGACACAGGCCCTCCCCCTGCTTTATGATGGGACCGCGTTTTCCGCCGGGCGGGCGGCAGTTTGTGACGGAAGGAGAGGCAATATGGAAAAGCTCCGTGCGTTCCTGCGGGCCTTCACACCCCGGCGGCGGGCCGTCTACCTCCTGGGCACCCTGCTCCTGGGCTGCGGCATCGCCATGAACACCAAGACCCAGCTGGGCATCGCCCCCATCCTCTCCGTGGCCTGGAACCTGAGCGAGCTCATCGGCATCCCCTTCAGCCTCATGAGCTTTTTCTACTATTGCTTCCTCATCCTGCTGCAGTTTGCGCTGTTACGGGGGGAATTCGAGTTCATTCAGATTTTCCAGCTGGTGGCCAGCTTCCTCACCAGCTTCTTCATCGGCGTTTTCGGCCGCGTCCTGCCCACGGCGGTCACCCCCCTGGGCCGGGGCGCCATGCTCCTGGGGGCCATCCTCCTGACGGGCAGCGGCATCATCCTCTCCGTGGGGGCCTGCTTCGTGCCCAATCCCGGCGACGGCATGGCCTCGGCCATCGCCCGGCGCACGGGAAAGAGCCTGGGCCTCAGCAAGAACATCCTGGATATCTCCAGCTTCCTCATCGCCGTCGCCCTGGGCTTTGTTTTCCGGGGGAAGCTCATGGGCGTGGGTGTGGGCACGGTGGTCACCATGCTCCTCACGGGGCGGGTGGTGGCCCTGCTGCAAAAGCCCCTCCTGCGCCTGGCGGGGCTGTCAGAGTGAAATCATGTGCAGAATACGGCGCGCCCGGCGGGTATGCACCCGCCGGGCGTTTTTTTTTCCGTGCTTCAGGGGAGGATATCCTCTCCCTTGTAGTGCCAGACCTGAAATCCCATGGCCGCCCCGGCCCGGATGTTTTGCTCCAGGTCGTCGATATACAGGCTCTCCGCCGGGTCGATGCCGTATCGTTCCAGGAGGATGCGGTAGATCTCCCCGTCGGGCTTGACGGTCTTTTCCCGGGAGGACACCACCTCCCCGTCCAGCGCCTGCAGGGCAGGGAAGGCCTCCTTCGTCAGGGCAAAGGAGGGCTCGGCATAGTTGGTGAGGGCATAGAGCCGCTTCCCCAGCCGCTTCAGCCTGCCGATCTCCCCATACAGGGGCAGCGGCCCCATGGTCTCGGGGAAGCGGCGCAGCACCTCCAGGATCATCTCTTCGCCTCCCGGCACCCCCGCCGCGGCGGCGGCCTCCCGGGCGATATCCTCATTGGTTTTTCGCCCCAAATCGAATTCGCTCCAGCGGTGAACAGGGCCGAACAGGGCCTCCCTCAGCGCCGCGCGGTGCGCCTCCGGAAGCAGCAGCGCCACTTTCTCCGGCTCGAAGCTGAGAAGCACGTTCCCCACGTCGAAGACGATCGCTCCGGCGCGCAGCAGACGCCCGTCCATCTTCACAAATCCAGGGCCGCGTGGTAGGCCCGCCAGGTGGCTCCCCGGAGAATGTCCGGTTTCGCGCAGTCGCCGATGACCTCCACGATGGGGGCTAGGCCCCGCAGGGCGTCCACGGTCCCGGTCCTGGGCTCCAGGCCCGCGGCGCAGAGCACCGTGTCCGCCGGGAAGAAAAGGCTGTCCCCTCGCTTACCTTCGCAGCGGACGCCCTCCGGCGTGATCTCCGTGACCCGGACGCCCGTGTGAAGGGAGACGGATTCCGCCAGCCGGGCGAGCAGCGCGGGGCGGTGGCGGGGATTGGCGTCGGGCGCAAGCTCGCTCCGCTGCTCCAGAATGGCGACCTCATGGCCCTTCCCGGCCAGGTAGAGCCCGCTCTCGCAGCCCACCAGCCCGCCGCCGATCACGGCGACCCGGCGGCCGATCTCACCCTCCCGGGTCTCCAGCTCCGTGCCGAAGACCACGTTGGGCCCCTCCAGCCCCGGGATGGGCGGGCGGGCCGCCTCCGCGCCCACGGCGATGAACAGGGCGTCCGGCTGAAGCTCCCGCACCAGCGAGTTCGTCACCTCGCATCCCAGTCGCACCTCCACCCCCGCCAGGGCCATGCGCCGGGTCATCGTGGCGATATAGGCGGGAAAGGCGGATTTGAAGGGCACGTTCCTTTCGCAGCGCAGGTTCCCGCCCAGAGCCCCCGTTTTTTCGCAGAGGATCACCCGGTGGCCTCTCCGGGCCGCGGTGAGGGCGGCCTGCATGCCGCCGGGGCCGCCCCCGGCGACCAGGAGCCGCTTGGGCACGGTGGGCGGCGCGTCGAATTTCGCCTCGTACTCCCGCCCGATCTGGGGGTTCAGGGCGCAGATGCGCGTCTGGGTCAGCATGCGCTCGGCGTGGCAGGTGAAGCAGCGGATGCAGCGCAGGATCTCCTCCGGCCGGTTTTCCCGCACCTTCCGGGGCAGCTCCGGGTCTGCCAGCAGCGCCCGGGCCATGCAGACGACGTCCGCCTGCCCCGCGGCCAGGATGGCCTCCATCTGCTCCGGCTCGTTCAGGGCCCCCACCGCCGCCACGGGCACGGAGACGTGCTTTTTGATTTCGGCGGCATATTTCACGTTGCAGCCCGCTTCATCGAACATGGAGGGGTGGGTCACATGGAAGTCCGGCTCGCCCCCGGCGGAAACGTGGAGAAGGTCCACCCGGTCCTGCACGGCCCGGGCGAAGGCCGCGGCGTCCGGCAGGGTGATGCCCCCCGGCGCGGTCTCCATGGCGGAGAAGCGCAGCTCGATGGGGAAATCCGGCCCCACGGCGGCGCGCACCGCGTCCAGCACCTCCAGGGCGAAGCGGAAGCGCTTTTCCCTGCTGCCGCCGTATTCGTCCGTGCGCCGGTTGGTCAGGGGAGAGAGGAACTGATGGATGAGCCAGCCGTGTCCGGCGTGGATCATCAGCATGTCGAAGCCCGCCCGCTTGACCAGGGCCGCGCCCTTGGCGAAGGCCTCCGCCGCCGCCCGGATCTGCCCGCGGTCCATGGCCAGGACCCTGGTCCCCTCGGGCAGAAGGGCCTCGCTGGGGCCATAGCGGACGCGCTCCTCCCGGGAGCGCTCCGAGGCGATCACGTCGAAGTCCGAGAGCATCCCTGCGTGGTTCAGCTCGATGGAGGCCAGGGCCCCGTGGCGCCGGATGGCCCGGGCGCAGTTGGTCAGCCCGGCCAGCACGCCGGGATTCTGCAGATTGATCAGCCGCCCGTGGCTTTTGCCATTTACATAATCCACGCAGGCCTCGCTGACCGTGACGGCGGCGGCGCCGCCTCTGGCCCGGTTCTCATAGAAGGCGATGGCCCCCTCGGTGAGGCAGCCGTCCTCCGTCAGGTCGGGAAAGCCCATGGGAGCGGAGCACATGCGGCTGCGCAGGGTCAGCTTTCCGATGCGCAGAGGCGCGCAGAGCAGGGGATACCGGGGACTGTAGGGTCCGGACATGGGCTCATCTTCCTTCCGTATGCTGCTGTTCTTCCGCCGGAGAGCCTGCCGCCTCCGGCATCTTCGCCAGCTTCATGGCGTCCTCTGTGCCGAAGGAGCGGCGGAGCAGGGTCTCCGCGTATCTCATCATCAGGGTTTCGTCCTTCACAGTGGAGAAGATGCGAAGGACCCGCGTCTGGTTGAACCAGACGATCTTGACCAAAGCGGACAGCACCCGGCTCATGCCGCCCACGGCGAGGGAGCTCCACTCCTCCTCCAGGATGCCGGGGACCTCCGCGATCTTCCCGCCGCTTTCCCGGTATTCGTCGATGAACTCCTCCTCACCGCCGTGAAGCGTCAGCGTGCAGGTCAGCGTTTGGAGCGGATTCAGGTCCCCGTCGGCCATGTGCTGTGCCCAGTCCGTCATACTGCCCCAGCCATACCCCCTGATCGCCAGCAGGAAGTCGTACTGCTGCCAGGCCCCCGCCGTCTCGTGATGCATTTCCTGAATCAGGCTGACGTCGTCCAGCGGCTCCTCCGGCCAGACCTTCTTTGCCGGGGCGGGCCTGCTCACGGGCTGAGGCTTCGGCCTGACCGGGGCGGCTGCGCCTGCCGCCTCCGGCTTCTTTTCGGGGGCGGCAGCGACCGGACGCTCGCCGGCGTCCTTCTTTGCCGGGGAAGGCGGAGAGAAGCCCCAGGGCGTCCGGGACGCCGCGGAGGTCGTTTTTCCCCAGCGGCAGATATCCAGCATGCCCTGCTCATTGCGGGAGAATTCGTTGACGTTCTGCACCGTCCACCCCATGTGTTCCACGAGATGCCGGGCGAAGGGGAGGAAGAGCTTCCGGTTCCGGTCCGAGAGGGCAAAGATCTCCGCCCAAACCGAATCCTGCAGGTTTTTCTCGTGGCTGTTCCAATAATGCCATTCCGCCTCGTCCGACAGCTTCACGACATAGGAGAAGGGAAATACGAGATTCGTTTCGTAAAACTCCATCGACTCGCGGAGAAACGGGGCTGCCAGGCTGAACAGCGGAGCGGAGATAAAGCTTTCGTCCAGCAGCTCCGGGCGGGGGCACTGCCGGAGGATATCCGCCTCGAATGCCAGCATCTCCTCCGCGGTCTTTTCGCTGAGAGAGCACATTCCCATGCGGCGCAGATACTCGGCGCGATACTTGTCCGCCCCGCTGTCCAGCCACATCGCCGCAAGCTGGGAGGTGAGCAGATGGGCAAACTCCTTCGGCGGCCCCTCTGTCCGGGCCTCGGGCTGCGGCTGAACGCCCGGACCGGCGCTCCCCGCCTTTGCTTCGCCGGCCTTGTCCTTCGGCTTCTTCTTTCTCTTCAGAAAACCAAACATGGGAACTCCTCCTCTGCGGAAGCAAATGCTCACGGGAGACGCACCTTCGTCAAAGCGCTGCTGCCGGACTCATTATAGCATGAAAAAGCGGCCTGCGCCAGCGCCGGGGCGGTGAAAGAAGACCGAAACGGGGGCGGAGTAAGAAAAAACGTTGCTTTTTTTGAATATTAACGGTACAATTATTCAGATATACCCCGCACAAGCAGGAAAGCGGCCCGTTTTTCGCCGAAAAACGGAAAAACATTCGCGAAGAAGGTGATGAAGGGATATGCTGAACCGTGCGGAGCTTCATGAGATCGTTGCCATCGGCAGCGAGCTGACGACGGAAAAGGACAAGGACCGTCTGCTGGAAAAGCTCCTGGTGCAGGCAATGAAGATCTCGGCCTGCGACGCGGGCACGCTGTATCTGTATGAAAAAGGCCGCCTGACCTTTCACATCATGAAGACCCTTTCCCAGAAGGTGAACCGGACCAGGAAGGAGATTACCCTGCCCCCCGTGGAGCTGCGGGAGGAGAATGTCTGCGCCTATGCGGCCATCCATCGGGAGCTGGTCAACATCCTCGACGTCTATCACAGCGACCGCTTCGATTTCTCCGGTCCCAAGCGCTATGACGCCATGACCGGCTACCGCACGGGCTCCATGCTGGTGGTCCCCCTGGAGGACTCGGAGCAGAAGCTCATCGGCGTCCTGCAGCTTATCAATAAGCTGGATGCCGGCGGCGAGGTCATCCCCTTCACCGAGGACGACGAATTTTCCCTTCAGTCTCTGGGCTCCATGACTGCGGTCTCCCTGGCAAATATGCTCTATTCCGAGCTGATCAGGGATTCGTCCAGGACGTTTTCCGCCTTCCTCTTTGCCTACTGCGGCTGGATGATCGTCTATGCCCTCTGGCAGTACCTGGGGCAGCCGGTCTCCACGGACGTGATGACCCACGGGGTGGAGGTGCTGGGCTTCCTGATGTTCTTCTATATCTTGAGCAGCACCAGCCTGACCTGGAAGGATTTGGGCATCAAAACGGAGATGCCGGGGAAGACGGTGCGCACCGGGCTCCTGATCGCGGCCTGCGCCGTGGCCGTCATGTGCGTCGGCAAGGCCGTCGTCCGGCTCATCTCCCCCGGGGCCTTCAGCCCCGAATGCCCCTTCTTCGATATCCGCGCCTTCGGCGTCCGGCAGGTCATCTATGTCTTTACCGCGGGAGTCCAGGAATTCCTGGCCCGAAGCGTCATTCAGGGCAACCTGCGGCGCATCATGGTGGGGCGGCATACCGCCGCGGCCGCCATCGTGATATCCTCCATGTCCTTCGCGACCCTGCATATCCACCTGGGCCTGTTTTTCATGCTGGGCGCGGCGGTGCTGGCGGGCCTGGAGGGCATCCTCTATGAGAAGCAGCAGTCCATCTACGGCGTGTGGATCGTGCACTGGGTCTTCGGCGTCACCGGGACGCTGCTGCATTTCATCGACCACTGAGAAAAGCTGCGGGGGTGCTGCGATATGGGCGGAAACCGCTTCAGGCTTCGCGCTTCCTCCGGAGCGGCGCAGCGGTGCGGCGCACATACCGTTCCGCCGCGGCTGCGCAGCAGTCCGCGCCATATCCCCGAAGCCGCGGGCTTCCGGCAGGGAGCGCATTCCCGGGCCGCCCTTGAAGGCGGAACGATAAAGGAGGAAAACCATGCTGCTGAAAAAGCGTTCTCCGGCGAAGGCAGCCGAGGCCGCCCCGGAGTCTCCCCCAAAGCAGCCGGTTCCGGCTGCGGCGCAGCTTGCGCCGGACGAGGCGGAAACGGGGTTCGCCGCGGAAGCCGCGGGATTTGAGCTGAACCGGCCGGCGGTCTGCGGGGCCGTCCATATTGAGGAGTCCGGCGCCGGGACCGCCGGAGAACTGATGATCTGCTATTTGGATTTCCTTTTCAAAACCGCTGCGGACAAGCCCCATCATCCCGGCGTCAGCGGCCGGTTCGCGGATGTGCTCGAGCCCTTTCGATTCGAGGGGGATACCCTGGTGATCCGGGCAAGGGAGAAAGCGGCGCCTCGCCCGGTTCCGGGGGAGAAGGAAGCGCTCCGGCCGGAAGAAAAGGAATACCGCTTCATGCTCTCCCCGGGAGAAAAAGCGAAGGCGGAAGAAAACCTTGCGCGCCGCCGGAAGCTGAAGGCCGCCGCGGAGACATACGGCGATCCCCTCATCGAAAGCTGCATCCGGGATTCCTGGCCGAAGGCCGGGCATCCGTTCATCCGGAAGCACGGGCTGGACGCGCCCCGGATCAGAGAGCTGTTCCGGCTCCTCACTTCCGGAGAAGCGTATCGCTCCATGTATGAAACGCTGGAGGAGCCGCTGCCCTGGCTTGACGGGAAGCAGAATGTGTCCATCCGCAGCACAGCGGAGAGGCTGAGCGTGGAATTCGGGGATTACACGTATACCGAGACGCCGGATATGATTCATTTCCTCTATTATGATTGCGCGGTGGGCTTTTTTGACGACTCCGGATATGAGAAGGGGAAGTGCTGCATGCTCGAGGAGGCGCCGGAGCCCGAAACGGACGCGGCGCACAGCCCGCGGAAAACCGGACGGGACGTATTGATCCCCTTCGAGCCGTCGGAGCGGTTCACCGTTCAGGACCCCTGCGGACTGAAGGGCGCTTATCGCATTACGAGACACAGCTGGGGGTCGTAGACCGCCTTCGGAGGAAGTCAGGGGGAGGACCGGTGAAAGCCGCATCCACCGCAAAAAGAGCATTTCACGGGGGCGCTGCCAAAACCGCAGCGCCCCCGGATCGCGCCCGCCCCTTCCGTTTCGGAGCGAAGGCCGATCTCGGGCCTGGACAAACGCTTTTCTTCTTCGGCCCGCTGTGGTATACTGGCATTCGGAAAAATATGGAAGGGGCGCAGACACAAAAGCTGCGCAGGAAAGAAAGAAGCATGAAGAGCAATACCGATCCCAAGCTGCTGTGGGCCAAGCGCCTGCTCATCTATGTCCTGGGCCTGTACCTGATGGCCATCGGGGTGGTGTTTTCCTCCCGCTCCGCCCTGGGGGTCAGCCCCGTGAGCTCCCTGGGGAACGTGCTGTATCAGATCGGCTCCTCCGCCGGGGCGCCTTCCTTCGTGAACCTGGGCAACTGCACCACCGCCGTGTTCTGTCTCTATCTGCTGGCGGAATTCCTGGTCCTTCGGCGGGATTTCAAGCCTGCCATGCTGCTGCAGGTCGTGGCCGCCCTGCTCTTCGGCCAGCTGGTGAACCTGGCTTCCGCCATGCTGTTCTTCCTGCCCTCTCCGGGGGCCTATCCCCTGCGGCTCCTCTATCTGCTGGTCAGCGTGCCCCTGGTGGCGGCGGGCGTCATGCTCTATCTCTCCCCGAATATCCTGGCCATGCCGGGGGAGGGGCTCTGCCTGGCGGTATCCAGGAAGAGCGGCCTGTCCATGGGCACCACCAAGACGATCTTCGACTGCACGGTGGTGGCCCTCTCCGCGGCAGCTTCCCTCCTCTATTTCCGCGGCCTCGTGGGGGTGCGGGAGGGCACCGTGATCTGCGCTCTGCTGGTGGGCTTCGTGTTCAAGCTGCTTCAGAAGCCCTTCCAGCAGCCCCTGCTGCGCTTCGTGGAGCGGGAGAGCAAGGTGGAGCGGGCGCTGGAGGCCGCGTCCCAGGGCTATCTGACGGACACGGCGGGCAACCCCAAGGTCATCATCACCATCGGGCGGGAATTCGGCTCCGGCGGCATGGAGATCGGTCGCCGCCTGGCGGAGCGCCTGGGCATCACCTTCTACGACGCGCAGATCGACGAGCTGGCCGCCGCGCAGAGCGGCCTGCCGCTGGAAAAGGTGCGGGAGATGTCCCGGCACCGGGAGCGGGCGCTGCTCCCCGACCTGCGCACCGCTGCCTACGATATGTCCAACGACGCCCTATCCCCGGAGGACCGGCTGTACGTGGCCCAGGCCAGCGTGATCCGGCAGATCGCCGCCGGGGGAGAGAGCTGCGTCATCCTGGGCCGCTGCGCGGACTATGTGCTCTATGACGACCCCAACTGCTTCCGCATCTTCGTCCATGCCCGGCCGGACGTGCGCGTCAAGCGGGCCATGGCCATGTTCAGCCTGAGCCAGGAGGAGGCCCGGCGGGAGGTGGAGAATACGGACCGTGCCAGGGGGCAGTATTACAAGCAGTATACCGGCCGGGAATACGGCAGCCAGAAGTATTATCACCTGGGGCTGGACAGCGGCCTCCTGGGCACGGAGGAGAGCGTGGAATCCATCATCGGCATCCTGCGCCGCTGGTGCGACGTCCGCGGCACCCACCCCCTGTATGTGTGGTGACGCGCCGCCCCTGCGCAGGGGCGGCCCCCTTGGGGGAGGGCAGAGAAAAACAGGCGCTGCGCGGGCATGCAGTCCCGCTTCGCGGGGTCCTCGGGGGCGCAGAGGGCCGGCCGGTATTGAAGGAGCCGGCGGCCTGTGATAAAATGTACCAAATAACGCTCTGCCCTTTGGCATGGCAAAAGGAAGTGTTGACGTGAAAAAACTGATCTCGCTGCTGATTGCCGCGGTGCTGGCAATCTCGCTGCTGCCGGCGCTGCCGGCGGCCGCTGCCTCGCTGCCCTTCGAGGATGTGAATCCCGGTGCATGGTACTACACGGATGTGGAACGGGCCTATGAATCCGGCCTGTTTGTGGGCGTCTCAGACACTCAGTTTGACCCCTACGGTTCCCTGAAGCTGAGCCACGCCGTGACGCTGGCTGCGCGGGTTGCGCAGTTCCTGAGCGCCGGGAAGGTGACGCTGGAAAACGGAAGCCCGGTCTGGTACTCCACCTATGTGGATTATGCAAAATCCTCCGGCATCATCGGCACGGAGTATGACGGGCGTTGGGATGCCTTTGCCACTCGCTATGAGATGGTGCAGATTTTCGCCGCCATCCCCGGCGTCGACACGACGCCCGTCAATACCATCGACGACAACGCCATCCCCGATGTAAAAACGGGCGATGTCTATGCCAAGTCGGTTTATGCTTTTTACCGCGCCGGAATCCTGACCGGCAGCGACGGGAACGCCTTCTTCGGGGATTCCGAGATCTCCCGCTGCGAGGTCGCCGCCATCCTCAGCCGCCTGCTCTATCCGGACCGGAGGCAGAGCCTGACCCTGAAGATGAACGCGGTCCCCGAAAAGAGCGCGCCGCTCAATGCGGAAAACCTGCTGGCGCTGCTGGATGCCTACGACCCCGACGGCGCCTGGATCATCCGCAACTCCGAGGGGACGGGCACCAGCTGGAGCTTCTGGCTGTTCGGAGCCTCCACCATCGGCGACACCGAACGGCAGCTCGGCACGGCCGTGCATGAGCAGCTGCATGCCTATACGCATACGGCGGGCTGGGACAGCGAATACATCTATACCGGCGGCGGTCAGTCAATCCTTGTGAACTATACCAAGGTGTACGACACTGCGGAAATGGCAGACCAGATTCCTGCCGAACTCCAGTCCTTCCGATATAATACCTATGTGAGCAGCAGCGCGGACGTCTATGTATCCTCCAGACAATACGGCATCTACGGCCTCCTGAATGAATACGCCGCCTACTGCTGGGGTATGAACAACGACCTGAGGATGGAGGCGTATTTCGGCAGCAACCCGAACTCTTACTCGAATACTTACGTGGCATTTGCGGAGTTCCGCTATTATATCCTCAGCTATATGCTGTATGCCAAGGAGCATTACAGCAGCGTCTATCAGGGGATCATGGAGAATACCGAGCTCCTTCGGGCCTTTTCCATCATCGACGCCAAGTTTGAGAAGCTGGCAGAGCAGTACAGGGCCGACCGGCCGAGCATCTCCCGCTCGTCCTTCGATGCGTCGTATCAGGCCCTGACCGCCGCGATCTCCGCGCCGGAGTATCAGGAGATGCTGCGGCTGATGTACCCGTAAAGGAGCCTCTGCGGAGCCGGGGAGTCTTCGGGAGTCAAGCAGGGATGGACGGCATGCGCTTATCCCCGCTGCGCAGCCGGCTTTCCGGCGTTGGGTGAGGCGCTGATGTGGAGCGGATTCTCACGCGGTTCTTCCTCCTGATGGAATCCTGATTTGCCTGCCCCCTCCGTCCGGCAGCGTCGGCTGACGCTGCCGGTTCCGTGGTGCACGTCATGGGGGAAAGCGGAACAGCGGGTCTCCGTTCTCCTCCGTGCCGTACTGCACCATTCCGCCCTTTTCCATGGCCCGCCGGGAAGCGATGTTGTCCCTGGCGCAGCCTCCGTGCACGCCCGGAAGGGAATAGTCCTCCGCGGCGATCCTCAGCAGCTCCCTCACGCATTGCGTCCCGTAGCCTTTGTTCCGGGCTTCTTTCTCCAGCAGGATGAATATTTCCGGCGACCTGCGGTTTCGCCTGCCGTCCAGACCGCACCAGCCCAGGATGGTCCGGGGCTCCTCCGAAGCACAGACGGCAAGGCAGAGATGAGCGATGCTTCCGGCGGCATTCTCCCCGTAATTTCGGCGTATGCGGGAGATCACCGCCTGTGCCTCTTCCCCGGAGAGCGGGCGGCTCCCGGCGGGCCACGTCCGGGCCAGCTCCGTCACGTCGTCCTCATTTACGGCCCGAAGGATGAGGGATTCCGTTCTGTATTCCATTTGCTTCACCTCCGTGCGAGCATGCAGGCTTTCGTTTCGCCCTGGCTTACAGCCTGATTTTAACGCAAACGGCGGCATCGGCCAACCCCATTTTCCGGGGAAGCCGGCGCTTTTGCTTCCCCTGCCGTTTTGATGAGGCCCGTTCACGCCCTCCGCCTCCGCCGCCGATGGGGGACGAGCGCGCGGCCTGTGTCGGGACGAAGCTTTTTTTCGCGGTTTGCCGTGCTATACTGACGCTGAGAAGAGACCAAAGAGCCTTAGAATCTGAATGACGAGCGGCGGCGTTTCCGGAGGACCGGGGAGAGCCGTCACCGTTGATTTGCGTTTGAGCAAACCAGTTTCGGGAGGGAATGACCATGGCGGATGAAACCAGAGTGCAGTATATAGGGATAGGGTCCCCGCTGTCGCAGCCCAGCTACAAACATCCGAAGAAGCGCCCCGAGATTCTGAAGCATTTGAATGTGATGCTGGGGAGCTTCCAAAACGGTATGGGCAAGACGCCGGAGGAACAGGACGCCATGAAGGCCCTGAACGAGGAGCGGGGTCTGGA
>JAEEGL016746113.1_pt1 | contig 14899 bp, 11 predicted proteins | sample 9134231 | NCBI WGS metagenome assembly JAEEGL01 (sample SAMN16246548, study PRJNA631951) | gut metagenome | biome: gut microbiome; feature: rumen; material: fiber-attached | host: Bos | place: Iran: Karaj | collected 2018-10
AAGATGAGTGTATCCGAACTGGCGGATAGAGTAGGAATTACTCTGGCGAATATGTCCATACTTAAGACGGGAAAAGCGAAAGCTGTTAAAGTGTCGACTCTCGCAAAACTATGTGAAGTTTTGGACTGTCAGCCAGGTGATCTGCTTGAGTACCGGAAAGACCAGGAAATCTGATTTTAGTGATCTTGATCCAGGAGAGTTCCCGAAACGGAACTCTCTTTTTCTGATTAGTCAGCTTGAAAACATATGTTTTTATTGTTGAATCGTGTATACTGATAGTACGGGAGGAGGAAAGAAATGGACAGGAATCCGACATATATCGCAATCGATCTGAAATCTTTCTATGCTTCCGTTGAGTGTACGGAGAAAGGTTTTAATCCTCTCGATACCAATCTGGTTGTTGCCGACAGAAGCCGGACAAATAAGACGATCTGTCTTGCTGTTTCACCGTCACTGAAGTCCTTCGGTATTTCCGGAAGACCGCGGCTTTTTGAGGTCGAACAGGCAGTGAATCAGTTGAACCGCGAACGCGAAAAAAACGCACCGGGCGGAAGATTCCGCGATTACTCCTCCAGTTATTATGAGCTGATGGAAGATCCATCTCTGGGCATTGGATATGAAGTAGCTACTCCCAGGATGGCTTTATATGTGGATTACAGCACCAGGATTTATGGGATCTATCTGAGATATATTGCTCCAGAAGATATCCATGTCTATTCGATTGATGAGGTGTTTATCGATGCGACGAATTACCTCGATACCTATAAAATGAACGGGCATGAACTCGCTATCCGCATGATACAGGATGTTCTGACTGTTACGAATATTACTGCGACTGCAGGGATCGGGACGAATTTGTATCTCGCAAAAGTTGCCATGGATATCGTTGCCAAACATATGCCAGCTGACAAAGACGGTGTGCGGGTTGCTGAGGTCGATGAACGTTCTTATAGGGAATTGCTTTGGGCCCATGAACCGCTTACGGATTTCTGGCGTGTTGGTAGGGGAATCCAGCGCCGTTTGGCTAAATATGATCTGTATACGATGGGAGACATTGCCAGATTTTCGCTGAACCATTCGGAACGGCTCTATCAGGAATTCGGTGTGAATGCCGAACTTCTGATCGATCACGCGTGGGGATACGAACCGTGTACGATGCGAGACATCAAAGCATTCCGCCCGTCAAAGAATTCGCACGGAAGCGGGCAGGTGCTCACGGAGCCATATTCTTTTGAGAAGGCCAGGATAGTGGTTCGTGAGATGGCGGAAGAATTAGCGCTGGATCTCGTGGAAAAAGGTCTCGTTACAAACAGTGTGAGTCTGTTTGTTTCTTACGATACGGCGAGTGACCTGACTGGTTATGAGGGGGCGGTAGGGACGGATTGGTACGGACGAACAGCTGCTAAACCTTCCGGAGGGACTGCGAAACTAAAGCGTTACACAGATTCGTCGAGACTCATCTGTGAGGCTGTTATGGCAATATATGACTCTACGGTGCATGTGGGTCTTCTTATCAGAAGACTTGGGGTAAATGCGAACGGAGTTATTCCCAGAGATCGGAAGCTGAACAAATTGGAATACATTCAGACGGATCTGTTTTCAGATACAGAAGAGATACTCCGTCGGGAAGAGAAGGAGAAAGAAGAACTCGAGCGTGAGTCACGCCGTCAGGAGGCGGTTCTTAAGATTAAGCAGCGCTTCGGAAAGAACGCCGTACTGCTTGGAACAAGTCTGGAGGACGGGGCTACAGGCAAACTGCGCAATGAGCAGATCGGAGGACATCGGAAATGAATAAAGAAGATGTTTTCCGTTACTATGATATTATCGATCTTCCTCATTTTGTTTCCAAAAGCCGGAAGCATATGAGCAATCTGGAACGTGCCGCTCAGTTTGCTCCATTTGCCGCTTTGACCGGATATGATGATTCCATTAAGGAGGAAGCGCGGCTGACAGAATCCAAAATTGAGCTGAATGAGGAGCAGGAGGAACTGCTGAACAGGAAATTCAGCTTTCTGGAAGAGCATCAGAAAGAACATCCTTCGATCAGGATTACTTGGTTTTGTCCAGACGAGCGGAAAAAGGGAGGAAGATATAGTGAAACAGATATCATCCTGCATCAGATCGATCAGGCAAACAGAATGTTGGTGGATTCCGATCATATCAGATATCCCATGGATGACATTCTGGATGTGGATGGACTAATATTCGGGTTGATGACTCCGAAAGATGGAGACTGGTATTGAGAACGGGAGAAGATACAGAAAAAGGAGCGGGTGACCGCTCCTATTTTTGGGAAAAAAACTCTGCATCTGCAGAGTTCTACAGGGTTATGATCAGCTGCGAATCGGAAGGAGATATCGGGAACGCAAATGCTTCAGAGCGGAAGAGTCAAGGTCATAGCATTCAAGGAAAAATCGCTCGACAGTCCCGTATTTATCCAGAATCGCCTGCATCGATGTACGAAGGTTTTCCTCTTTAACGAAGAAAAAACCGATAAAATGATCAAGAGACAGATCGGAATTCAGATATTCTTCAAAGTTTCCATGCCTGTAATCGATATATGCCTGAAATGCATCGGAGCAGTGCAAATAATCCTCAAGAATCGTTTCAAATGGTATTCCCAGAGCGAGCAATACCAGCATAGCTCCGATTCCGGTACGGTCTTTACCTGCCAGACAATGGAAAAGAATAGGCACGTTTCCGTCAGAGAGTATCTGAAAAAGCGGACGGTATGCATCAGCGGCAAATGGCATTGCCCTGTAGGAGGCGTGCAATTCTGAGATTTGTTCTGCTTTCCAGTCATCGTCTTTGGCGAAGATGTCGGATAATTCCATATGTTTTCTTGGTGCCGCAGGATTTTCTTCGAATACAGGGAGCCAGAGATTTTCGACCCCGTCGATCTCAGGATCAGGCATCATACTGTGCTCTACACTTCCTCTGAAATCTAGAACTGAACGAATTCCCAGTTTTCTGAATACAGTTTCGGCTTCTGCTCCCATAGAGAGTGGTTGATCGCATCGGAATATCAGGCCGTAACGCACGGTTGCGGTTCCGTCTTCATTCAGATATCCCCCGAGATCGCGCAGATTATAGCAGTTTCCGGCAGCGAGATCCTGCACTGAAACAATTGTCGCACCGTCGTCCCATTGTATATGGCAAAAAGGCCTGCTGTTGAAAGAAGTGCGGAAAAAGAACCGGCCACGGAATATACAGGGGTCGGTTATGAAAGAGGGCATGATAGGAGAATCGGAAATACGCACAGAGTAGGGCATATCCGGTACAGTAGCAGTGAGCATAAAGCCGCCATCATATGGGACCAGTTGAAACAGTCTCGAAGGTAGCATGCGGAACCTCAGAAATACATGTAAAGCTGACAGGGAAGCATTCCGTTATAGAGTTTCCGGCGTCGGCTGGCCTTTTTGCCAAAGTAGGATTCAAATTCGGGAAGCGAAGAGATAATATATGCGCCGCGTTGTTTTCCGTTGTTCAACTGTTTCCCGAAAGCTCGCATAAGCATTTCCGCTTCTTCAGGTGAAGAGAGACGTTCACCGTATGGAGGATTTGCCAGTATGATAGCGTTTTCTCTAGGGGTATATGACCTGGCATCAGCAACGCTGAAAGTGCACAGATCCGAAACACCCGCACGCTGAGCATTCTCAGATGCGATCAGAGCTGCCTTGCTGTCAAGATCGGAACCGAATCCATGGAATTCTATATCGGAGCGGATCTGAGCGGACGCTTCTTCTCTTGCGGAGTCGAATCTGGATTTCCCGATGAACCGGTAATATTCCGCAGCAAATCTTCTTTTCAGACCTGGAGCGATGTTTTTGGCGCGCATGGCAGCCTCAATTACAAGCGTTCCGCTTCCGCAGAAGGGATCTTCAACGGTGCTGTATTCGCGCACTCTGGCGAGATCCACGATCGCTGCGGCAAGCGTTTCCTTGATCGGAGCCTCATTGAGAAGGGGACGATAGCCTCTCTTATGCAATCCGTCACCGGAAGTATCCAGCATGAGCGTGCATCTGTCTTTGAGAATGGAAAAGCGGACTTTCTTTTCTGTACCGGTTTCAGGAAGGAAAGAGGTTTTCCATTGTTTCCTGAGTTTTTCGACGATTGCTTTTTTCAGAACCGACTGACAGGCAGGAATACTTGTCAGATTGCTGTTCATACTGTAGCCTTTCACAGGGAAAGCGTCGTCGCGGTCAATGACGGAAGCCCAGTCAGAAGAGAAGGCACCATCATACAGTGCGTCGAAATTCTGTGCATCGAACTCTCCGAGAACGATCAGAACTCTTTCTGCAGTGCGAAGCCATATGTTTGCTTTTGCTACGCCGTCCTCATTTGTGGAAAAAAAGATTCGTCCGTCATGAACTTCGACTTCCTGAAAACCAAGATGCTTCAGTTCAAACGACAGAACAGATTCTACTCCAAATGCACATGTCGCTACACAACGGTACATTAATGACCTCCGAATCATGATTGAAACGCATTATCTATGCTGAATAATATAGCAGATTGCCGATTGTTTGTCATTTGGGAATATAAATGCCGGGCTGGATACCAGCCCGGCAAATGTTATTGATTAAGAATATAATTGTTTGAAGAATCGCAGAGGTACAAGATCCATTATTCCACTGGGATCAGGACACCGAAGGAATCGTCATGCCTGCGGTAAACGACGTTGATCTCGTTCGTGGTGCTGTTCCGGAACATGAAGAAAGTATGACCAAGAAGCTCCATCTGGAGGACTGCTTCTTCCTCAGTCATCGCCTCAACACGGAACCGTTTCTCACGGACGATCCTGTAATCTTCACCTTCGACTTCAGGTACAAACTGGATCTCTTCCTGAGCGAGCTCAACTTCGCGAGCCCGGATACGATTGCCTAATTTTTCTTTATTCTTTACAATCTGACGCATCATCAGATCAGCTGCTTCACTGAATGCGGTCTCCATGTCATGGGCAGTTCTCTCTGTACGATATAATAGTCCGCGGTTCTTTAACGTTATTTCCACTGTCTGACGGTCACCTTTCTCAACGGTAACGGTAACAGTGGCTTCCGCATCTCCGTCAAAGAAACGATCAAACTTCTGAAGTCTCTTTTCAACGGTATTGTTGAAATTTTGCTTCAGGTTTACTTTTCTGCCTACGGTCTTGACTCTCATAATAAAACCTCCTTCTGAGATTTTCTCTATTTATATTTTATCCTTTTCTGCATTAATTCGGTCTACAGACTTTTGAGGCAGTTTTTGTAAAATATGCCGAAGAATCCATTAAGAATCCATTAAACTTATTGTTTTTGACGAACGGCAGTGAGATAATGAACGCGAAAAAAGCAATGTATAATTACTATAGGAGGATACAAAACTAATGAAAATTTGTCCTAGATGTGGAACGGAACAGGAAGACAGCGCTCTCTTCTGTTCAAATTGCGGAACGACATTCGCGACTGCTCCTGCGGTCAGCAGAGTTGAGCCGGTAGCTGAACAGTTGGATACCGCACAGCCTGTCCAGGTTCCTGTATCTGCCGCTGCTCCAGTACAAAATCCAGCTCCGCAGCCGGTACAGCCTCCGGTAGCTCCGCAGATCCCTGTGCAGCCTCCGGTAGCTCCGCAGTTTCCTGTACAGCCTCCGGTAGCACCTCAGCCTCAATACATCCAACCGAATTATCAGCAGCCTGTCTATACAAAGGCACCTCCTGCGCGCATTATGGATTATGATCATACAGCTGATTTTGATGCGAAGGATATCTCCGATAACAAGCCGTATGCGATGCTCATTTATCTCATGAGCACGGTAGGAATCATCATTGCTCTGCTGGCAAGCCAGGATTCCCCATACCTGAAATTCCATATTCGTCAGGCGATCAAACTCATGGTTACGGAAGCTTTGGTCGGCGTTATCACCGCCCTTCTTGTCTGGACGGTAATCGTTCCTATCGCAGGCGGTATTGCTATGATCGCACTGCTTGTCATCAAGGTGATTTCTTTCATCAATGTCCTGAAGAACAAGTCGATCGAACCTGCAATTGTCCGCGATCTCAAGTTCCTGAAATAACCGGAAATAATATCAGGCAGCCGCATCTTCCGGCTGCCTTTTTTTCGTATCTAGTCTTATGAGTTGTATTAGAAACAAGTCTTTGACAGATCCGTTGTTCCCATTCATTAATTGCGTATTATTGAATTGCTTTCTGATATGATTGCTTGTTTCCTGAGGAAAAAATCATTATAATAGAAATACATGATTTGGGACGAATTGCATTTTGCAGTTCGTTTTCCATTAAATTGAGGATTCTGTTTCTATGCACCCATCAATATCTGTAGTTATGCCTGTATATAACGTTGAGTTATATCTGAAGCAGGCGCTTGACAGTGTTTTATCACAGTCTTTTTCTGATTTTGAACTGATCTGTGTAAATGACGGATCGACTGACGGTTCCGGTGCGATACTGGAAAATTATCAGAGACGTGACCCCCGTGTCATTGTCATCACACAGGAAAATCAGAAACTGAGCATGGCCAGAAATAACGGCATGAATGTAGCAACGGGCAAGTACCTTCTTTTTTTGGACTCTGATGATATTTTTGAATCGTCGATGTTTGAGCATCTGTTCAGACAGGCTGAAAAGACGAATGCTGATATCGTCATATGCGGTTTCAGAATACTTGCCGCTGATGGGGTCCTCAGCAATAAAGATTCCGGGCTCAGAAATGATCTTCTTGCAGGGAAACAGATCTTTTCACGGGAGGATTATCCCTCTTATCTATTCAATCTAACGTCTCCCAATACATGGAACAAACTGATTCGTAGAGATTTCTGGGTGAATACCGGGCTTAAGTTCCAGATGATGCGGAATACGGAGGATCTTCACCCTATGTTTTCCGCCCTTGCTCTCGCAGACAGGATCAGCTGGATTAATGAATTCCCGATTCGATATCGTGTCGAAAGAAAGGGAAGTCTGGAGACGAGCAGAATTCAGTTTGCGGATGTTTTCCTGGACGCAGAGGAATCATTGTATCAGGAACTTCATCAAAGAGGACTTTATGATAAGCTTGAAAAAGCATATGCAAACCAGTTTATCTCAACTATGCGATATTGTATCAGTAAGGTAGAGGATTCACCTGAAGCTCTTGCTGCGATCTGGCACAAGGCTTCATGTTCTTTCCTGAAAGATAAAGATATTCTTGATTTTACTGATGATTGTTATCATTATCCTAGGGAGGCTGTGCGACTGCGTCAGTGCAGAGACAGGGTTCTTAGTCTTCTCGCTTCCGAGAGCGATCCAGAGATTGCTGGGGCGAGACTGGAAACACTGTGCGTCCAATTCAGGGCAGAGCGTCTTGCCGATAGGCTGAATGAGATTTATACCTCCCGGAGCTGGAAGATTATATCAAAAATAAACTCAGTGCCTAAGAAAATCAAAAAATATTTGGGAGACAGGTTTAGATGATGTTCAGTTTGTCTCGGATTGTCAGGGTGTATGTAAGGAGAATCAGTTTACTGTTTCTCCTTTTTATACTGTTACTTTCATGCCTGACTTCATGCGGGACTTCTACCGAACCAGATGACGATCGGATCGGATGGCTGCAGGTACTGGATGGAAAACTGTGTTCGGAAGATGGCAGACAGGTTCAGCTCAGAGGTGTCAGTACTCACGGAATTGCATGGTATGGTGAGTTCCTGAATGCCAATGCCATGCTCTCTATTAAAAAATCGGGCGGGAATGTGGTCCGGATCGCCATGTATACTGATGGCGAAGGCGGTTACGTCGCAGACCCTGACGTCAATCTGGAACGTGTGATCAAGGGAATCGAGGATGCAACTGCGTGCGGAATGTATGTCATTGTAGACTGGCACATCCTCAGCGACGGAGATCCGAACGCTCATCTTACCGAAGCGATTACTTTTTTTGACGCGATTGCATCCCGATACAGAGATCTTCCCAATGTCATATATGAGATCTGCAACGAACCGAATGGTGTGTCATGGGATCGGATCAAAGATTATGCATATGCTATCGTTCCTGTGATTCGTCAATATAATAGCAAGGCTGTTATAATTCTGGGTATGCCGGATTATTCCTCGCAGTTGTCTTATGGGTGGATCGATCCATTCACTGAAGGAGGAATCCTTTATTCATATCATTTTTATGCAGGAGAGCACAGTGGATTCGGCATGCTGAAACAAGCTGTAGAGAATAACCTTCCTTTGTTTGTCAGTGAATGGGGAATCGGTGAAAAAGGAATGACTTATGCAGAGGAATTCGTTGAATATCTGAATGATAACGGAATAAGCTGGTGTGCCTGGTCACTCTGTAATAAGGAAGAACCGTATTCGATGATCCGAAGTGATTCGATGTTACTCGGAGGGTGGAATCCTGATGATCTTACCGATGCTGGAATTAGAATATTTGAATGGATGGGAGATGGGGCCAATTGAAGAATAAAAGGAAAATGCATTTGATTCTGCTTTCGGCCGTGGCGGTTATATATTTCGGATGGCGTATGTTTTACACGCTGCCTATGGGTGAGCCTGTTATTGGAACAGTGATAGGAATCGTTGTTTTCCTGACCGAACTGATCGGATTTTTTGAATTGATCTTCCACCTGTGGATCAGTGTTCACGATCAGCCGAAGAGAAGGAGATCTGAGTCAAAGATCTTGCCCGACGTAGATATCCTCATTACCGCATGCGGAGAACCTCTGGAGGTGCTGGAGGGAACGATAAGAGCATGCTGCGGGATCGAATATCCGAAAGAGAGAAAACATGTTTTTGTCTGCGACGACGGTGACAGTGATGAACTTAGAGATCTTGCATTCGCATTGGAAGTTGGTTATCTCCGCAGGCAGGAGCATTTGAACGCAAAGGCGGGAAATCTGAATGAGGCACTGAAAGTCACGGATTCTCCTCTCGTTGCAGTATTTGACGCAGATATGCGTCCAAAGCGGGAGTTCCTTTCGAGGACAGTTCCGCATTTTCTCGGAGTTTCCGAAAAGCATGGAATCAGAAAGATCGATGAAACAGTTGGTTTTGTACAGACTCCTCAGTGTTTCGAAGGACCAGATCTGTTTCAGCGCGCTTTTGGAAAAGATGCCGGAATCTCGAATGAACAGGACTATTTCTACTTTAGCATTGAACCTTCCAGAAACAGAATCAACGCTGTGATTCTAGCCGGAACCAATATGCTGATCTCCAGGAAGGCGCTTGAGGATGTCGGCGGATTTCACACTGATACGCTGACTGAAGACTTTGCGACCGGGATCGAAATCGCTAAAAAAGGATACCGGACGATTGATATCACGGAAGAATTAGCCGTAGGTAAAGTTCCTCACGATTTGCCATCCCTGATTACTCAGCGTAAGCGTTGGGCAAGGGGATGCATATCTTCCGGAAGGACGACACATTTCCTCTTCTCAAAGAAACTGAGCGGCATTCAGAAGATCAGTTATCTTCTTGCGATCCTTTACTGGTATTTTCCGCTCAAACGTTTTCTTTATCTCCTCGGTCCTCTGCTTTATGTGATCGCCGGGATTCCGGTTGTCAACAGCACCCCTGCCGGCATGCTGTTTATCTGGCTACCCTACTATCTGCTCTCATCTTTTGAGATCACATCGTTCTCGAATCATATGAGAACGCCGCATCTGAGCCGGTTCTATGAAAACTGTTTAGCGCCGTTTCTTTTCTTCCCGGTCCTCTTGGAAACAATCGGAATAAGATATAAGAAATTCGCTGTTACAAGTAAAGCAAAAGGGAACCGCTGGCATGTAGCTTATCTGATTCCGTTTCTGGTCCTTACTGCGCTGCATCTTGCCGCTATCGTCGTCGTTCTGTCTGACGGAAGCCGATTCCTTTTTCAGTCGTCTTTCATGGTGTTCTGGCTGATATACAATATGTTCGAACTGCTGACTGCTGGAGCTTTCATTCTTGCCTGCAGTGGGCTTCCTGAACCGGATGACTGGACTTGCGCACATGATCTGGGTAAAAAATACTTCCTTCATGTCAATCCTGTTCTTATACTTAAAAACTGCTTCACCGGCAGAGGTTGAATACTATTAAACCATTTTTGAACTATACTTGTCGTAATGGTATAAAAAAAGGCTGATTTTTTGAAAAATCAGCCTTTTTTGAGGGGGGAGAAAAATGTTGAAAAAGCATGGAATTATCAGTATATTTATGATACAGGAATACTCATATGCACTGACACAGCATAGAATCGCTTTCCGCTTTTTTGTGGTGTTTTTTTATTGCTGTGAATCAGCTTATGAGCAAATCTATATAAGGAGTTGTATATGAAAGGACTCAGTTTGTTATTGGTCCTGACGATGCTGTTTTCGTGCACCGCTCCAGTCTTTGCAGAAGACGCCGAGCCTGTTGACGAGACGCCGCCAGTCGTCGAAGTAATTCCGGAGGATGAAGGAGAAGACCTCCCTGAACCCGAAACAGAAGATTCTGATCCTGCTCTGCAGGAACCGGAAGAAAACAATCCTGAGGAGCCTGCCGAGGTCGTTCAGGATGAAACGGAAGCACCTGAACTTCCTTCCGAGGAGTTTCAGGATCCTGCGGTGACAGAAGCTGAACCGCAGCTTCAGAATGCCGAGGAAGAAGTATTACCCTCTGAACCGGTGACTGAGGGATGGGACGAATCTGTTCTGCCGGAAGCGGTTCCTCATGAACCTGTCGCTGACACTCTTGGTGACGGTGACGACCCCGGATATACTTTATACTTTGAACCTCGTTCGGATGGAAAGGGCTTAAACTGTTACGTTTCGAATATTACAGGTACGAATGTTACAGTCGTGGTTCCGGAAGAACATGACGGCACACCGGTCATTTCTTTTGCCGTGTCTGGCACAGATGAAGAGCGTGCAAGAATCGGGGATTTCGTTTTCCCCGATTCGCTGCGTGAGATCGTCGGAAACCTTTTCAACCCATTAATGGTAGAGAACGCCGGTGCATTTACAAGCGAATTCGGTCCTGAGACAAGGTCTTTTTCATCCAATGCACTCCTGATTCGCCCGAGCATTTTTACCGCGGCTGGTTCATCGTTGTGTTACGCATTGGATCAGTCCAGCCTTGTCATGCCGTCTTATATCTCTTCGCACTATGTAGACGGCGCATATTATGCAGGGAAATGTCTTGTCCGTGTTGATCCTGAGTATCAGGGAGATTTTACTGTCAAGAAGGGAACGGTGTGTATTCTGGCTGGCGCTTTCCTGGAATGTAAAGGCGTCAGGAAAGTTACGTTGCCAAGCAGTATCGAGCATATCGGTATTATGGCATTCATGAACAGCGGTGTGACGGAGATCAATCTTCCTGCAAATCTAAGAGCACCGAAATTTGATTTTCTACCCGTAAACTACTATGGACCGAAGCCAATTCCGGCAACGATCCCGCTTCTCTGTTTCTATAACTGCAAGAATCTGAAAACGGTCACTATGGCGAAGAACCTCAAGATCGGCCGTATCGGATTTGCAGCTTTTGCCAAATGCAGCAAACTGCAGTCCTTCGACTTTACAAAAGTAGGGGAATTGCAGTCCTGCGCGTTCACCGGCGCATTTGATCCTGCTGCCTCCGTTGTCGCTGATTTGTCCAATACGAAGTATTACGGAGGGCAGATGAGCAATCTTAATGCAGTCTTTGCCTACAGCGGTCTGAAGAAAGTCATTTTCGGAAACAATTCTTCTCCGTTTGTTCCGCATATGACCTTTGCGTATTGCACAAACCTGACTGAAGTGGTATCTAACACCGACAATGCGTTTGATATCGGAACCTGTGCTTTTGAAGGCTGCAATAAGATCTCTGTATTTACGCTCAGACCTGGTTATACTGAAAGCTTTGCATTTTATAAAGCGTTTGATCCGAAGAGCAAAGTCGCAGTTGATCTCAGTCAGGCAGCTTATCTCGGCGGTACAGAGACATTTGCCGAAAGCGGGATTTATTCTGTTACTTTCGGAGATAACACTGGAAATTATGTCTGCCACAAATGTTTCTATCACTGCCCGAATCTGATTGAAGTGAAGTCTGATACGGATAAAGTGTTCAATATCGGTACGTACACGTTTGAGGGATGTAATAAGATCTCCAAGTTTGAACCGAAACTTGGGAGTGTTGAAAGTTATGCATTCCTCAATGCTTTCGACCCGAAGAGCAAAGTCGCTGTTGACCTCACGAACGCCTCACTTGGAGCAATGGGTAACAAAGAGAAGATCTTTGCAAACAGCGGTGTCTATGAGATCACATTCGGTGAAAATACCGATGCCTATATCTGCTGCAGATGCTTTACTGATTGCCCGAATCTGACCCTTGTAAATTCGACGAAAGCTACGGGTACCGGAATCGGCCTCAGCGCATTTGAGAATTGCCCGAAGATCACGAAATTCGAGCTGAAACCCGGAAATGTCAAATCCTATGCGTTCCGGAATTCTTTCAGCCCGAAGTCAAATGTTACGCTGGATCTCTCGTTTGTCGATTTCGTTGAAACTGGATATAATAACTCCGGTTATATCTATACAGGTGAACAGCAATTTGCCAACAGCAATGTGAAGGAAGTTGTCTTCGGTGAGGATTCCTATTCCATCATCCCGTTCCGCGCGTTCTATAACTGTACGAATCTTTCATCTGTCAAGCTTGGTTCCGGAGTCAAAATTATCAGGGCGAACGCATTTGAGGGCTGTACGAAACTTTCTCAGGATATTCTCGCTGACAGTTCGATCGAAGATGTCTCGTACCGCGCCTTCTATGGTACGCCGATGGTCGAGGTGACAATTCCGGAGTCGCTCCAATACTATTCCGGTATGGCATTTGAAAATATGCCCAAACTGAAAACGATTAACTGGAAGTGTCCGAGGCCGATAACTTCTTCTCAGCTCTTTGCAGCCCTGAATGATCCATATGAGCTTTCCTCACAGGGCGGTCCGACTTATTACATTCCGTCGAGTGATACAATAGAGGAGTTTTTCTCAAGGGATTATTCCGGGCATACAACGAAACCGGTCACGCTGAACATTTATGTTTATCCCGAAGTAATCGATTATTACAATAATACATACTGCCCGTTCAAAATGCTGACCAGTATTGAGACGGTAAACATTCTCTGTCCCATAGAGGCAATTCCTAATGAAGCTTTCCAGGGTGTTCTTTCACTCAGACATGTCAATCTGAGCTATCCTTCCGCACTGAAGTATATTGGGAAGGGAGCCTTCGAGGCGTCCGGTCTTGAAGAGGCTGTTCTGATGAACGGCGTTGAATATGGGGACTATGTGTTCGAGGATTGCCTGAATCTGGATAAAGTCGTCGTAGAAGATGGTGTTACCGAGATCAGACCGTTCACCTTTATCGGTTGTAAGAATCTGGAATCCGTTTCCTTGCCGGATACTCTCGAGACGATCGGTTGGGGCTCTTTCAAGAATGCCCTGAAGAACGCTATGGTCTATATTCCGGAGAGCGTTACGCTGATCGAAGACGACGCATTTGCTGATTCCAAACTGAGTGTTCCGGAAGACCCCGCAGGCTTCTCAACCCTCCGTCCTCAGTCATTCGGAGATGCCGGCCACACCTCTGACGGAAAGATATCTCTGATTATTGCCGGTGATCCCGTCATTGAGACGCTTCATGCTGATAATCAATACGCATATGAAGAGGAAGTCCAGCTTGCAGCCATTCCCGCACAGAATGTAACAACAGTTTATGCGGATGAGACCGGAACGAATCTCCAGGCTTTCCGCGCATATCTTGCTTCTCAGGCACTTCCTGATCTCAATGTCCAGCCGATACCTTCGGAAGCAACGCTGAAAGTCGAAAACGCGCCGAAAAAGACGGTCATCGGTAAGACTCCTGATACCTCTGCGATGAAGGTCTCCCTGAACGGGGTTGAGTTGAAACCGTCAGAGTACACCGTGATCTATGATGTCAATGTCAAGGAACTCGGAAAACGCAAGGTCGGCGTTCAGTTGAATAAGAATGCGGGAACCAGTCTTGTTGAAACGACTTTGACCGCAAAGAACTTCTATTCCGATGAGACCAGCGGACCGATCTATGATATCAGCGGAGAAGCTTACGGTGAATTTGAAGTAATGGTCGAGTTCATCGACGTCACCAAAGAGTCCGATTACTTCTATGCTCCTGTATACTGGGCTGTTGAAAAAGGTATCACGACCGGCTTTACGGATAAAAACGGACAGCTGACCGGATATTTCAAGCCCGGTGCGACCTGTACGCGTGGACAGATCGTGACGTTCATGTGGAGAGCCGCAGGTTGTCCGAAAGTTACGGCCACTGCCGCAACGACATTCAAGGATGTCAAGAGCGGCGCTTACTATTACGATGCTGTAACATGGGCAGCTCAGAATGGCATCACAACCGGTTACATGAACAGCAACGGGAAGCCGAGCGGTAATTTCGGGCCTGAAGATCCCTGCACCAGGGCACAGATTGTCACTTTCCTGTGGCGGAATGCAGGTGAACCGAAGGTTTCTTCCTCGAAGAAGTTCAGTGATGTCAAGAAAGGGGCCTACTATTATGACGCTGTCATGTGGGCGGCAAGCAATGACATTACGACTGGATATTCCGGAACTGATAAGTTCGGTTCGGATGATCCGTGCACCAGGGGACAGGTTGTTACCTTCATGTTCCGCGCTGAGTAAAAGCTGATAACAATTCAAAAGAAGGGATTGGCATTTGTTGCCAATCCCTTCTTTTTCTGTATATAGTGGTTATTAGTAAGAATGGAGGGAGGATCGATCCGGAAACGGATTGCTTTAAGGAACTGATGATTTTGGTGATACATGACCTGGATCAGGAAAGGTGGCAGCAGATTGCCGATGATTATCCCGATTGTGCAGTGATCAGTGACAATGGCACGATCAGGCCTTGTGCCGGCTGTTTCGGGTGCTGGAACAGAAC
>JAEEGL010208521.1_pt1 | contig 14898 bp, 5 predicted proteins | sample 9134231 | NCBI WGS metagenome assembly JAEEGL01 (sample SAMN16246548, study PRJNA631951) | gut metagenome | biome: gut microbiome; feature: rumen; material: fiber-attached | host: Bos | place: Iran: Karaj | collected 2018-10
AAGAAAGAAAACAAAAGAAGCTCGGATTTGAGAGGCCAAGGAAAAAGGAATTGAATATTGTAAAAACAATTGTGGCGGTAACGACTATTTTAATGATAGCAATAGCGACAATTAGTTCTATATTGCTTCTTAATAGTAGAAATAAAGAATTGAATAAAGAAAACCAAGTATATAATCCAGAAATTGCAAGAGCTATGACATATACAAGAGTGCAAGATGGTGAACAATATGTTGAAGGAACAGATCAAAATGTTCAATTTATTGCATTCTTTTTAAGAGATTTAGATGGAGATGGAGATGCAGAAAAATATTATGGTTCATGTAGTGAAGTCTCTAAAGGCGAATACTTATATTTGGATATAAATGTTAGATCAGAAGGTACATTTAAGAATGGAAAGATTACTATAGATGGTAAAAACTTTAGATTTAATGGTGCTTTTCCAAAAGATGATGAACTTCCAAGAAATACTATTAGTTCCGACTTGAAAGAAATAAACTTTAACGAAATTAGTAATGGTATGCAAAAATTGCTTTATGGAAGAATAGCAGCAAGAGATTATGATAATTATACAAATTTAATGACAAATACTAACAATACAGTTACTTTAACTGGTACATATGTTAACAGTGATGGAGAAGAAATCGAAATTAATAAAACTATAACTTTAGCAGTTGATTGGTATAGTACAACAGAAACAGATTTTTATTCTTCATATGATATTTTTAATGATTTGAATAAAAGAATTGATGAAGAAAATGGAAAAGTTAATTTAACTTTTGCAATAAAAACAAGAGAAACTAAAGATTCATTGTTAATTAAATCAAATCATGTTGAAGGAACAATACCACAACTTAATGGTTATGATCCTATTTCAGTTACTTTATCAGAAGGAGGAGTAAACTTTAATTATAATGAGGCAACTAGAGATTTCACAATTGATAAGGTAGCTTCAGTAAACGATGCGGGCAGAATAACTATTCCTGCATATACAACAACAATGGGTTATCCTTCACATAGAGGAAATATTTATACTCTAAAGGTTGTATATCCTATAGAAGCATATAATACATTAGAAAATAACTCTAGATTTAAGCTTGAATTACCAGTAAGAGAATATTATGAATGCTTTAATAATCCTAATAGTGAGTTTAATGATTTATGGAGATCAAATGTAGCAGAAATTGTATATACTGCTGAATTTTTTCAATATGTTCATGTAGATAGAATATATCCTGAATCGATAGATTTAAATATTGGAACATATGTTAGAGAGCCTTATTATGCTGATTTGATTTTTAAGAAAAAAGCTTTAAGACTATATAATGGTTCTACTTTACCTGCAATAGATGATACATATCCTGTATATTGGCGTTATTATTCAGGAACAAATGGAACAGATAATGATATTGTATTAAAAGAAACTCCAAATGGACAAACACAAAAATCAGATGAGTTTATAAAAACAGATGAAACTACTGATTCTATGGAGGATTTAACAACTAATATTGGTGTTTATTTCCAATTTAGTGGACCAGAAGGAAAATTCTTAAATGATGAGGGCGAAATATTAATAATAGATGATGAAACAGAAGCTATATTATTAACAGTTAACAAAGATACTATTGGTAGATACACAAAAAACAGTTTCTTTAGATATGATGAACCTGTAAAACATATTAGAGCTGAAATAACTGGAGTTAATCCTGATGCTTATGTTTATATTTATAGTGTTAAAGAACTAGATGATGATAAAATATTTGAAAAATATTCAAGACAAGAATTTTTAAATTTATCTAAAGTACAAACACATTTAACTGGTTATAGTGGAGAAGGATTAATTGCTACGAAAAGTGAAACGGCACTTTATCCTGAACAATATTCACAAGCTAAAATATCGCTTACTTTACCAATTATTTCTACTCAAACTACTGTAGAAAATGAGACTATTAATATAGATGCACTTTCAGATGATGAGTATATCAATCGTGTTGGATGGCATAGTGGAAATTTCTTAGTAAAAATACCTGACGATATAATATCAGCAAGATTAAATGATGTAACAATTAATAATAATAGAGTTAGAATTTTAAGTTATGAGTTAATAGAAAATGAGCAGGGAAAATTCGTCAAGATTATGACAAAAAACAATAATCTTGATACACAATCTTTCCAAATATCTATTGATTGTGATTTAACACCAGACCCAACTATGGCTACTCAATCGAAACCATTTACTTTGTATGCGTTCAATGATGAAGGTGTTGTTTATATACCTGAAACAGAGGATATTTATGATATAAACAACAATAGTAGAACAAATGAAATGGTTAATAAAGCAACATGTAATATGCAATTCTTATCACCAAATACAATTATTACAAACCAAACAATTAGTGATTTTGATTTGGAAAATTCTGTTGTGGTATCACCACAAATTGCAGCTGTTGCACCTTCATATGTTGATATAGAAACTGAAAAGAAAACAGCTAAAATTGGTATTCAAGTAAAAAATAATTATACGATGGATACAAGTGATTTTAAAATACTTGGAAAAATTCCTTTTGAAGGAAATACTGATGTTTTAAAAGGAACTGACCTAGGCTCTGAATTTACTGTTACCATGGATTCTAGAGGAATAGAACTACCAGAAAATGTAAGTGAGGTTGCAAGGGTTTATTATTCAGTAAATGAAAATCCAACTAGAGATGTTAACTTGGAAAGCAATGGTTGGATGACATCTGACGAAGTAACTGATTGGACACAGGTTAAAACATTTTTAGTTGATTTTGGGTCAACAATTCTTAGCCCTAATGAAGTATTAAGATTTTATTATTATATTAGAATGCCAAGAGGCGTTGAGATGAATAGTACTTCTTATAGCCAGCATGCAGTTTACTTTAGTTTAATGACAGAAAATGGTAAATTAAGAACTCAAATTGAACCTAATAAATTAGGAATAAGATCTGCTGAAAAATACAATTTGAATATTACAAAATATCAAATGCATCAAAATAGATTATTAAATGGAGCAACATATTTAGTACAAGAATTGAATGATGATGGAACATATGGCGAAGCTAAAACGGCTTTAAGTAATGATGATGGAGTATTAATATTTAAGAATTTATTTGCTGAGGTTAGATATGAACTTTCAGAAATAAGAGCTCCACAAGGTTATGATGTAACAGAAAATAAGATAGTTTTCATAGGCCATGTTGATTCAGAAGGCATCCTAACAATGGAATATGAGGGTGAAGTTAGGGATGAATTTGAAGTTGCACCAATTAGAAATGAATATGACATAAATGAAGTTACAGCACATGTTGAAGATGAAGTATTAGGAAAATTAGAAATTACTAAATATAGAGAAAATGAAGATGAAAAACTTAAAGGTGCTAGATTTATAGTTACTGGTAAAAACATGGAAGATGGTAAAATCATAGCAACCAATGCAGATGGTATTGCCACTTTAGATGCAATTACACTTGGAGAAGAATATACAATAGAAGAAATAAAAGCACCAGAAGGATATTACTTAAATAATCAAATAATTACCTTTAAGATGGTTAATAATCATGGAATTTATTCAATAGAAACTTTTGACGGAATAGTTAAATCTAGAGAGGTTGTAGAAGAAGATTTAGTACCAACTTTAAAAATAGACCTAGAAGATGAAAAAATTCCTACATATGATTTGAATATTCTTAAAGTATCAAAAGGAGATAATACACCTTTAGCTGGAATTAAATTCAATTTATACAAAGAAGGCAAGAGAATTGGAACTTATATATCTGATGAAAATGGTCAAATAACAATTACAGGGCTATACCAATTTGAAGATAGAAAAAATATTGATCAGACTTATGTATTAAAAGAAGCTGCAACAATAGAAGGCTATGCAAAAGTTAAAGACATAGAGTTTACTACAAAAATGGTAGATGATGTATTAGTATTAACTTGTGAATCGAATGCTGTTTCAGAAAATATTGGAACAAATACTCAAGTTAACCTTACTGTAGAAGACCCAAAGTCTTTTGAACTTACTAAATACGATGGTGAAACAGGAGTAATACTTCCAAATACTAAATTTGCTATTTATAATGTTGAAAATGGAGATGGAGAAAATGCTGTCCCTGCAGTTGATGCAAGAGGTAGAAGAGTTGGAACACCAATAGAAATAGATGGAAAAGAGTATTATTATGTTGAAACAGATGAAAATGGAAAGCTAACATCAAATTTACCAGCAGGTATGTATAAAGCAGTCGAGATAGAAGCTTCTGATGTAAAGTATGATATAAGTAAAAGATCAAATACTACATATTACTTTGGAATTGGTGAGAGTAATATAAATGCTACAGTTATGTTTGATAATTTTTCAAAGCTTATTTCATATAATAGGACCGGAAGTGGTACTAGAGATAAGGCAGTAGTGGTTGATGATGGCGTTGTGGTAATGTTTGGTAGAAACAGAGAGAGTTATTTAGTTAAGTATAATGAAAATGACGAAATTGAATGGGAAAGATATGTTTATACTGGTGGTTATTCATTGACGAACGATATTTGTAGAGCTCCTGATGGAGGTGTTATTACAGGAGGAGATTTTGATAGTGGAACAACTTTCCCAGGAAGTCAAACAGCAACAGGTAACCCTATTACTATTTATAATTCTATGGGAGCTTTGGTTTTTAAATATAATAGTGAAGGCAAACTTGAATGGGTGAATAATATATATGGTGGTGTAGATAGTTTTATTTATAGCATTATAACTAATAATGCTGAAGAGGTTATTGTATGTGGTTCTAGACCAGGACCAAATAACTTTGTTAATGGCATTACATGTACAGGAACAGGAGAAGGGTTTGTTGTAAAATATGATAAAAATGGTAACCCTATATTTGGAACTCGTGTTAATGCTGCGGTTTATTCAAGTGTAGTTATAGATGATTATATTTATGCAGCCGGTGATTATAATATTTATAAGTTAAGTAATGATGGAGAACTTATAAAAACTATATCTATATCAGGCACTGTCAAATCTATTAGAAAGTCAAGTGAGGGTTTAGTCGTTGCAAGAGGAAGTAGGGTTGAATTTTATAATTTAGATCTTGAATTAATTAAAAGTTTTTCCTTTTCATATGAATGTAATATGGCTTATGAACTTTCACCTGATAATATAATTTGTTTATTATCAAATGGAACTGTTGGGTTATATAATACGTTAGGACATACACAAATTAATACAATTAAACCATTTTCTAATGCTTTAAATTTTGATATGGATGAAAATGGCACAGTTGTTATCACAGGAAAATTAAATGGTAAAACTACATATGCTAAATCATTTGCGAGTGTGCCAGAACAATCAGAAATATCTGCTTATAATTATAGGAAAGAATATAAGATTACAACAGATGTAAGAGAAATAAATGGTGTAAAAGGTGGAACAATTTCGGGTGAAGACCTAACTCCATATGAAACTGTAAAATATGGAGATAATAGCCAAAATACTATACAGATGATTCCAAATGCTGATTATGAAATTACAGAAATTACTATTAATGGCCAAAATTATAATTTTGTTCCATCTGCTGATGGAAGTGTTACAATGCCTATGTTCGAAAATATGACAGAAGATAAACATATTGTAGTTTCATATATTCTAAAAGATAATAAAATAACAATTAATAAGATAGATGAAGAAACCAATGCGATGTTACCAGGAGCTAAATTCTGGTTAGAACAAATTGAAGAAAGAACAGAACCAGAAAATGTTAAAGGAGAATTGACCAATAATGGTCAAGATTATTACTTTATCACAAACCGTGAGACTGATATAGCAAATGATAATATTGGAAGTATTGTAGATAATGGACAGACGTATACATATACAAATATAATAGATGAAATTGATAATTCTGTTATAGGAGAATTAACAAACAATGGTACATATTATTTTGTAAATGAAAATAATTCATTAATACCAACCAATGGAAAAACGTATCGATTAGCAAATGGTGGAAATGCTGGTGTTCAAAGCACAACAGCTAACTCATATATTCCTATAGATTTAACTGGAATAGAAGGAAATTTTGCTGTAGTAGTTAATGCAGAAGTTTCAAGCCAAGATGGCTATGATTTTGGTTATGCAACAATAAATCAAAGTACTGCTGCTCCTACATATACTGATACAACTGGAAGGTTTATGTATCTTGCAGGAACACAAGGTGCAAAAGATTATGCCTCTGGAATAATAGAGGGTGGAAAGACATATTATTTACACTTAGGATACAGAAAGAGCACAAATACTGATACGGGTGCAGATCAAGTAACAATTAATAGTATAAAAGTATATTCTGCTGCAGAATCAAGCGCTACATATAATTTTATTGCTGATAATGGAAAATACGTTTCTTCTAACACTGGTAAAGATTCAACAGTTGCTAATTCATATATACCTATTGACTTACGTGATAAAACTGGAAAATATGAATTGATTTTAAATGCTGAAGTGATAAGTCAAAGCGGTTATGATTATGGCTATGCAACAATTAGAACTGATACTTCAACACCTTCTTATAATACTTCTTCTGGAAGAATTATATGTATTTCAGGTAATCAAGATGCAAAAGATTATTCTTATTTATTAGATGCAGGAAACATGTATTATTTGCATTTGGGATATTATAAAAATTCATATACTTCTTATGGAGAAGATAAGTTTACGGTAAATAGTATTAACTTATATAAATCGACCTTATACCAATATTTCTTTGAAGATAATAATGGAAAACTAGAATCTAATAATGTAGGAACTGATTCTACTGTTGCAAATTCTTATATACCAATAGATTTAAGAGGATATGAAGGAAAATATAATTTAACAGTTAATGCTGAAATATCTAGTCAGAGCAGTTATGATATTGGATATGCAACTATTAGAACTGATACCTCAAGACCAGCTTATAGTTCATCTTCTGGTAGGTTTATATATATATCAGGAAACCAATCAGCTAAAGATTATCAAACTGTTCTAACAGGTGGAACCTTGTACTATTTACACTTGGGATATTATAAAGATAGTACAACAAGTTCTGGAAGTGATAAGTTTACAATCAATAGTATAAATGTTTCTTTAAACTCTTCCGACTTATATATGGGTGAACTTGAAACAAATGATAATGGACAAATAATAACTCAAATTCCTTTTGGAAAATATAAGCTAGTTGAAACACATGCACCTGAAGGGTATGAGCTAGATAATCAAGAAAGAATAATTGAATTTAGATCTGGAGACAATGAGGTTCATGAATTTACTATTCCTAACAGAACTTTTGCTAGAATTGTTGTTCACCATTACTTAAAAGATAAAAATGGAAATTATACTGAAATAAAAGTAGCAGAAGATGAGGAACAATCTGGAAATACTGGAGATAGATATTCTACACTTCCTCATGTAGACCTAAAGAAATATGAACTAGAAAAAGATGTAAATGGTGATTATGTAATGCCAGATAATTATGCTGGAGAGTTTACAAGAGAAGTTAAAGAAATTAACTATTATTATGAAGAGATTCCAACACCACTTAAAGTACATTATTATCTAGAAGGAACATATATTGAGGTACCTTTAGCAGATGGAACACCTGCAGAAGATTTTATTGATGGTGGCTACCAAGGAGATCCATATACAACTTCATACTTAACAAATGATGAGATAAGTGATGAATATGAGCTTTGTGAAGATTTAATGCCAGATAATGCAGAAGGAACATATGGAGCAGACCCTATTGAAGTTACATATTATTACAGAAAAATTGAAAGAAATGTAAAAATTGTTAAGCATGGCGAAGACGATGGAGAAAGACTTGAAGGTGTTGAATTTGATATTAATGGAAATAAATACTACACAGATGAAAATGGTGAAATAAATCTAAAACTAGAGGTAGGTAATTATTCTATTGTTGAAACAGATACACTAAGTAATTATGTTTTAGATGATTCATTACATATTTTAGAGGTTACTAGAGATACAGCAGATGGTACTGTAATGGATATAGAGAATGAAAAAACTCGTGGAACTGTTACTGTATATCATTATGTAGTAGACACAACTACACCTATAGAGTTAGAAGATGGTTCTTTAGCAGAACCTGAACAACAAAGAGACTTAGTTGGTGAATATTATGCAACTAAACCTCGTGATGATGCTCACATTAAATATGAAGTAGTATCTGATGATGTTGAAAATGGTAGTGGTCAATTTATAGATGGAAATATAGATGTATTCTATTATTACAACTATAGACCTGCTGAAATAATAGTAAATCATTATATTATTAATCCTGATGGTACAAAAACAGAAATTCCAGTACCATTAAGAGAACCTGATACAGTAGCAGAAAGTCAGCATATACCAGGAAAAGTTGCAGATGACTATACAACAGAGGCAATTCCAAGTGATGAATTAGATAATAAATATGAACTTGTTGAAACTCCAAGTAATGCTGAAGGACAAATGGGCTTGGAGCCAATAGAAGTAAATTACTATTATGGATTAAAACCTGCAAAAGTAATAGTACACCATTATCAAGACTTGGAAGAAACAGGTGGAAATATCGTAGTCTTAAGTAGAGATGAAGAAATAGACGGTATAGTAGACGATGATTATGAAACACATCCTGCAACAGATATACCAATTAAATTTGAGTTCAATTCACAAACACCTGATAATGCAGAAGGACAAATGACAGTAGAGCCAATTGAAGTTACTTACTATTACAAAACAAAGAAGAGTAAAGTAACATTTAAATACATAGATATTGATTCAGGAGAACCTGTTGCTGATCCTGAAGAACAACATGGAAAAGTAGATGACCCATATAGATCTGATCCTAAAGAAGTAGAAGGATATACATATGTTTCAGTTGAAGGTGATCCTGAAGGAACACTTGGATTAGAAGAAACAGAAGTAATATTCTATTATAAACAAAAGACAAAAGTAACTATTAAATACATAGATAAAAATACTGGTGAAGAACTTGATGAAAGATTACGTATAGGAGTTGAACCTAGCCAAGAAGGTGATGATGAAGAAAGTGATGAATTTAAAGATTCAACTATAGTAATTGATGGTAAGGTTGGAGATAAATTTGATACAACTATTAAGGCTTTTGATGGATATAGATTAATTGAACAACCTGAAGAAATACCAGAAGAAATGACAAGGGATGAAATAGTATTAGTTTATAAATATGTACATGTATCTGAAGGATTGATTGAAAGACATATAGATACAGTTACTAAGGAATTACTAGAACCAGAAACACTTCATGAAGGCAATGAAGGTGATCCATATAAGATTGACTCAAAAATATTTAGAGATTATGACGTAGTGGAAGAAAAAATACCAGAAAATAGAGAAGGAACATTTGAAAGAGAAACAATAACGGTAACATATGAATATATCAAAAAATCAAAAGTTATTGTTAAATATATTGATGCAATAACTGGTGAGGATATCTTCCCTGAAGACCCAGAAGATGAAATAGATGGACACCAAAAAGATCCATACGAGACAGAGCCTAGATTAAAAGATGATTATGTGGTAGAAGAAATACCAGATAATAGTAAAGGTGAAATGACGGATGAAACAATAGTAGTTGTTTATAAATACAAGAAGATATCTGGAGGAGTTGTAATTAATCACGTAGATGAAGCTGATAATAAACAATTAGCTGATGAAGAAAAACAAGAAGGTTATGTAGGAGAAGATTACAAAACAAAACCAAAAGATATAGATAAGTATGTACTAGTAGATGAAAAATATCCTGAAAATGATGAAGGAAAGTTCGAGGAAGATACAATCTATGTAACTTATTACTATAAGAAAAAAGCTAAAGTAAAAGTTATATATGTAGATAAAAATACAAATGAGGAAATCGAGTATATTTCAGATGGCGAAAAGATAACTACAACAGAAGAAGCTGATGGATATATTGGAGATGAATATACGTCAGATGAAAAAGATATACCAGGATATGTACTATTAGAAATACCAGACAATAAAGATGGAACATTAGAGGAAGAAGAGACTATTGTAAAATATGTCTATGTAAGAGAAGCAAAAGTAATTACAAGATATATTGATGAAGATACTGATGAAGAAATAGAAGATAGAGAAGAACAAGACGGATTAGAAGGCGATGAATATGAGACTGAAGAAAAAGATATCGAATACTATAATTTAGTTAAGATACCAAAAAATAAAGATGGAACAATGGATGTTGTAGTAACACATGATGAAAAGACCGGTGAAGAAATAGTAGATGATATTACATATGTAGACTACATTTACAAAAAGAAAATATTTAACTTAAAAGTTGATAAGAAGATAAAACAATTAATAGTTGACTATGATGCATATGACATTAATTCAAATATAGGTAAATATGAAATTTATAAAAAAGATGTAGGAAAGAAGAGTGTAAAACTTATATATGTAATTACAGTAACTAATAATGGTGAATTAACAGGTAGTGCAAATATTGTGGAAACAATTCCTTTTGGAATGGAAATTAATGAGTTTAGTAGTAAAAATTGGACAGTAGAAGATGGAAAATTGATTAAAAATACTAGAGACATAAAACCAGGAGAAACAAAGCAATATGAAATAATACTAGATTGGACAAATGCAGTTGAAACATTAGGAACAAAAGTAAATGTTGTAACATTAGAAGACACAAAGAATGAGGCTGGATTTGAAGAAAAAGACTTAAGAGATAATACATCAAAAGCAGAAATGGTGTTACTTGTTGGAACTGGTAGCGCAAGAGATCAAGACTTAATAGAAGCGATGGTTTTAGCATTATTACTATTCGGAATTGGAGTATGTTCGGTTTATTTAGTAAGAAATAGACATATATGGTAAAGATATTACCTTAAAAGATAAAGCGGCTAAAAAGCTGCTTTATCTTTTTTTAAATATATGTTATAATTAGCGCCAATGAAAAAGAAGGGAGGGTAATTCATGATAAATAATGGTGAAAGACATTATACATTTGGCCAAGATATTGGAAAGATGTATTGGAAAAAGAATGAATTAGATGATATGGATGAAGAAGACCCTTCTGTTACTGAGACGAGAGAAAGAGCTTTAAGAATTAAAACAAAAAATAATATGATGCAAAAAGATAATTTATATGATAGTTATTGGGGAAAACATAATAAATAAAAAAGAACCACATTTAAGTGGTTCTTTTTATTTTATTCTTCAGTCTTTTTATTTGTAGCTTCTTCTAAATCTAAAAGTTGTTGCCAACGACGATCAACTTCTTTTTGGAATTCTTCAATCATCCATTCATTTCCTTCTTTAAACATGTGTTTAAATCTTTTTTGTGGTCTTAAGAATTCTTCTATTGGAAGTTTTTTAGCTGGTTTATATGTAATGTGATATACACCATCAACAACTTCATATAATGGCCAGTAGCATGTATCTGCTGCTAGTTTGTTCATTTCCATTAGGTCTTCTGTATTATAACCCCAACCACGAGGACATGGAGCCATAATATTTACGAATGCAGGACCTTCTGTATAAATAGCTTTTTCAGCTTTTTCATATAAATCTTTAAAGTTTGTCATAGCTAATGTTTGAGCAACATATGGAATATGATGAGAAGCCATTATTTCTGTTAAATCTTTTCTACTTTGCATTTTTCCTGGAACTACTTTTCCTGCTGGAGTAGTAGTTGTATCAGCAAATCTTGGAGTAGCTGAAGATCTTTGGATACCAGTGTTCATGTAAGCACCATTGTCATAGCATACATAAACCATATCATGACCTCTTTCCATTGCTCCTGATAATGATTGAAGACCTATATCATAAGTACCACCATCACCACCGAAAGCTATGAATTTTGTATCTTTATCCTCAGGTAATTTTCCTTGTTTTTTCATTGATTGATATGCAGCTTCAGCTCCTGATAAAGTAGCTCCTGCACATTCAAATGCTGTATGAATAAAAGAATCTTTCCAAGCTGTGTATGGGTAGATGAAAGTAGAAACTTCCATACATCCTGTAGCGTTTGCGATTACTGCATGATCTTCAGGCTTTAAAGCTCTTAAGAACATTCTTGCAACTGCAGGAGCACCACAACCAGCACACATTCTATGTCCAGATGTTAATCTAGATGGCTTAGTAGCCATTACTTCTTGTAAATTGTAAGGCATTATTGATCCCTCCTTAATCCTAAATATCTATATGGATATTCAACTCTAGAACTTAAGTCTAAGTTTTGTAAATCTTCATATACAGATTTAATATCATTTACTGTTGTATCTCTACCACCAATACCATATACATAGCTTAGTGTAGGAGTTGTCATTTTTTCATTGAACATTCCTGATACTATATCTTCATATAAAGCTCCACCAGCTCCATTTAATGAATCAGCTTTATCTAAAACTGCTATTGCTTTAGCTTTGCTTAAAGCTTGAGCTGCTTCATAAGCTGGGAATGGTCTGTAAACTCTTATTTTTAATAGACCAGCTTTAACGCCTTGAGCTCTTAATTCATTAATAGCTGCTTTTGTTGTACCTGCTGTAGAGTTCATACAAACTACAACATATTCAGCATCATCCATCATATATTCTTCGAATAAACCATATTTTCTACCAGTCATCTTTTCAAATTCTTCAGCAACTTCTAAGATAACTTTTTTAGCATTTCTCATTGCTATTCCTTGTTGAGCTTTGTGTTCAAATAGGTAAGCTTGAAGGTCAAGAGGACCAACTGCCATAGGATTTTTACTATCTAATAAATAATGTTCTGGATTATAAGATCCAACAAATTCTTTAACTTTTTCATCTTCAATTAATTCTATATTCTCAATTGAATGTGATGTTATGAATCCATCTTGGCAAACCATTAAAGGTAGTTGAACATCTTTGTGTTCAGCGATTCTATTTGCCATAACCATATTATCATAAGCTTCTTGGTTGTTTTCTGAGAAAAGTTGAATCCAACCAGAATCTCTAACACCCATAGCATCTGAATGATCATTATGAATATTTAATGGTCCAGATACAGCTCTGTTTACTAAGCTCATTACTATAGGTAATCTTAAGCTTGATGCTATATAGATCATTTCCCACATTAAAGATAAACCATTTGCAGATGTTGCTGTCATAGTTCTAGCACCTGCTGATTCAGAACCTATACAAGCACTCATTGCACTATGTTCGCTTTCAACTGCTACAAAGTTTGTATCTACTTGTCCATTAGCAACGAAAGTAGAGAAGTATTGTGGTATTTCAGTTGAAGGTGTAATAGGGAAGGCAGCTACAACATCAGGATTTATTTGTTTCATTGCTGTTGCAACAGCTTCGTTTCCACTTAATCTTTCACGTATACTCATTAGTTAACCTCCTTTTCTATTGCTTTGAAAGGACATACTTTTGCACAAACCATGCATCCTTTACAAGCATCATAGTTAAAGTCTGTTCTTTTCTTGTCTGGTGTAACAGGAATTGCGTCGTCTGGACATACAGGGAAGCAAAGACCACATTGTTTACAAAGTTCTTCTTTCCATACAGGTTTTTGACTACGCCAATCACCAGTTCTAAATTCTTTAGCATTACCTGCAGTATAGATGTTTCCACCTATTGTAAGTTTTTCTAAAGAAGTTTTTGGATTTAATTCATCTATTGTTGCCATATTAAATCTTCCTTTCTAATTAACTTTTTCTATTTCTTTTAAAGCCATTTCTAATGCTTTCATATTTCCTTCAATAACTTCTGGTTTCTTAGCAAATTTATGCTTGAAAGATCCTACCATATCAGCTAAGAAATCTTCATCTGTCATTATTTTGCTAACATGAACAATTGCTGCAAGCATTGGAGTATTTGGGAAATATTTTCCTAAAGCTTCAATTGAAATTTTCTTTGCATCAATCTTGTAGATTTCTCCTTGATATCCACGAAGTTTTTCTTTTAAGATGCTTCCATCTTGTGTTGAGTTAATAACGATAGCACCTGTTTCTTTAAGACCTGCTGTAACATCAACAGAATCTAAAAGTGTATCATCAACAACTACTACATAGTCTGGTTCATAAATGTTTGAGTGTATAGTAATTGGTTCATCACTTATTCTGTTGTAAGCTGTGATTGGTGCACCCATTCTTTCTGGACCATATTCAGGGAAACCTTGAATATATTTTCCAGTATTGAAGGCTGCATCAGCAAGTAGAAGAGAAGCTGTTTTAGCACCTTGACCGCCTCTACCATGCCATCTGATTTCGATTAAGTTACTCATTTTGTATCCTCCTTCATATTAAGAGCTTACTTTTGATAAGTAAGCTTAATTAACATATTATATATTTGGCTTATCTGCCAATCATACTAATATCAAATTCATATCCTTGACCGTTTTCACAAGTAATAACGGCACCGACATATTCTTTTCCATCTTTAGTAACTGTTGTTGAATTAACTTCTTTTACAGCAGGAAGATTTTTAATAGGACCATTAACTGTAAATGAACCTGTTGTATAAGCTGTTTCTATATCAACATAGTAAAGTTTTCCTGATTGACCTAAAACTAATAGAATAGGGTATTTGTAATCACCTAATTTAAAGAAGAAAATACTTTTAATATTTTCAGGCATTCCTTTTACGTCATATTCTTTTGTTGATTCAACAGGAGAACCTTCTAAAAGTGGTTCAGAATCATAACCAATTAATAATTTAAATTCTTTTTCAGTTGTTTGAAATGGAATAAAATATGTTTCTTTTGAAGAAACTATTGGTTCATATTTTACATCTGAAGTTTTAGTAGAATTAGTTGATACATTAGGATTTTCTTCAGTAGAAACTATATTCTCAGGAAGAACAATATTTACTGG
>JAEEGL010428479.1_pt1 | contig 14898 bp, 7 predicted proteins | sample 9134231 | NCBI WGS metagenome assembly JAEEGL01 (sample SAMN16246548, study PRJNA631951) | gut metagenome | biome: gut microbiome; feature: rumen; material: fiber-attached | host: Bos | place: Iran: Karaj | collected 2018-10
ATTCATAAAATTCATGATTATAAATTCCATTTTGTTCTGTTAAAAATGTAATTGCTTGTGATATATTTATTGGATTTAAAAATGCATATACTTTTTTTATTGTTTTTTTTGGAAAACCCATTTCTACTAATGATTCTATATCTTTCATATCTTTATCTTCAATATAATTATCTAATTGTGCTGATGATATTGAAAAAGATCTTGATACTTCTAAATATGAATCTAAATGCTCATTATCATTATTAATAATTAAATTTTCTTTTTTATTATCATTTGACATTTGATTAATTAAAAAATAAAATATTTATTTTATCAAAAAAAATATTTAATTTATAATATTTTATTATTTTTTTAATATAAATTTATTATTTATTTTTAGAGATAGTGATAAATAAATATATTATTTTAATTAAATGATTTCAAATATAAGAAAAGATAAAATTTTTGAAAAACCTGAATTAAATAAACAAAGTCATTCAGTGATTATAGCTTCAAAAAATTTAGATAATAAAAATGAGAGTATAGAATATATTAATTCAGAATGTTTATTTAATATTGATAATGAAAAAAAGAATAAAATAGAATCAATTGATGACAGTATTGAAAAAAATAATTCAATTTTAATATCTCCAATTTATATTAATTTAATAGAATTTGGTTATAGCGAAAAATGTTCAAAAAATTTAATTTCTTGTTTAAGACCGAATAATTTAGATCAAGCACTTGAATATTTAAGTGAAATTAATGGAAAAATTCAACATTATTACATTGATGATCTTAAATCAGAAAATGGACTTTGTTATATTTGTGGAAGATTAAAAGATGAACATAAAGATGATGAATATGAAATTAGAGATGATGATATATCAATAAATTTTAGTAGTATTCATAATAATAATAATAATAATAATATTAATAATATTAATAATATTAATAATATTAATAATATTAATAATAATAATTTAGATTCAATTGTATTAAGAAAAAGTAATTTAAATGATTTTTCATCTTATAACAATTCTTCAATTAATATTGGTGAAAAATTTATTTGTCCAATTTGTTTTAGAACTTTAGGTGAAAATAAAAAAATAATATTATATAGATGTGATCATTATTTTTGTAAAACTTGTTTATATAATTATTTAAAAACAAAAATATTAGAAAATAAACTTACCTTTATAAAATGTTTAGACTATGAATGTAATGAAAAATTATCAAATGAATTAATAATAAATATAATATCAAAAAATAAAAAATTATTAGAAAAATACAAATTATTATCATTAAAATTAGAAATAATAAATGATCCAAATAAGAAATTTTGTCCTTACCCAAATTGTAATAGTTTCTTAACAAGAAACAAAGACAGAAATATTAAAATATCAAAATGTGAAAATGAACATGAATATTGTTTCATATGTTTAAATAAACCACATCCAAATAAAACATGTGAAGAAAAATTAGATGATAATAATATAAAAGAATATGCAAAAAATAAATTTATAAAAAAATGTCCAAATTGTGGAACTTATACAGAAAAAAATGAAGGATGTAATCATATGACTTGTGCAGAATGTAATTATCAATGGTGTTGGTTATGTGATCAAAAATATTCTAATAATCATTATTTAAATGGAAAATGTAGAGGATTTCAATTTTTTCAACCTAAAAATGAAAATGATATTAAATTAGCTTTTGAAGGAAAAATTATTTTAAATGATAGTGAAAGACAATTAGATATTAATGATGTTCAAAATGATGGTCCACCCTTATGTAATTTATCATTTATTGAAATTTTATTAACTTTTTTAATTTCATTGATTTTTTTTTTATTTGGTCTACCAATTAATTTAATTTCTTTACAACCTCATTTTGTTAAAATGGATTATTATTATAAAACAAGATTTATAATGGCTTTTTGTTATGATTTTTGTATTATTTATTTATGGATAAGTTATTTTTTTTTACAAGTTTTTATAAATATTCTTACTTTTATTTTTGGTCTATCATATTATGGATATATTACTTTTGTTGAAGATTTTGCGGACTATTTGTATAGAACTTTTATTGATTTTAATGTTTATAATGATTTTGATAATGAGAGAATCACTTCTTTATCTTTTGAATTTATTGCAAAAATTTTTTTCAATTTATTATTTGGAACTTTATTAATTGTTTATAAATATTTTATTAGTCGTTTTGAAAGAATTTTCAGACAAAAAGAATTTTTTTTCTATATTTTATATTTTTTTAGTTGTTTATTAATGAATTTATGTGAATTTTTTTTTCAAATCTTATTAAATTTATTAATTATAATATTGATTTATTGTGACAGAGGAATAAATTATTTGATGATGCAATTAAGTCCAAAATTTATCTATAATTAAATAATAATAATAATAATAAAAAATATTTTACTTTTTAAGATATTTAGAAAAAAAATTATTATTTTTTTATTTTTTCATTCTCTTTTCTATCTTTGAATTAAAATTATTTTAATTAAAAATATTAATTATGTATTGTGTTATATTTTCATTTTATATTTATTTATTTAAAAAATATTTATATTAAAGGAATTTAATATTACAGACTTAATATTTTGTTTAACTAATTTTAAAATTATATATTTTTATTATTTTATTTTGTAAATTAATATGCTAATAACCAAATATAAAAATTATAGAAATTTTTTTTAAATTTTATATAATATTATAAATATTATAAATTATAAATTTTGATAATTAATGCTTTGATTTTGAAAAGCATTATTATTGTAAGTAAAAGTATTATTATTTACATTAATAATTTGATTAATTTGTACATTTTTATCATTATCACTAAAATGATTTGTATTATTTTTTATAGTATTTTGATTATTATTATTTGAAATATTCCCTTTTTCTAAAATAATTTGACCTAAATAACTATAATTTATTATTAATCTAGAATATAATTTCAATCCAAATGAATAATATTTTAATTTATATAAATGAGGTGCAATTATTTTTAACATAAATTTTTGTGTATCTTTATCTGCTCTTTGTAAACTTTTTTGAAGAACATAATTTCCAAATTTATCAAATAAAATACTTAAAATAATATTTTCATCTTTTAAAGATTTAATTAAAACTTTACATATTTTATCAGGTGCTTTTTCTAAAATTTTTTCAACAACATTTGAAGAAAATTTTTGTTTTGAAAAATTTTCAATATCAGTTATTAAAATATTATTAATAAACTCCATAATATTTTCATCTTTAAAACAAATTATATATTGAATAATATAATTTCCACATTTATCACTAATTAATTCTTTACAATTTTTAAGTAAATTATCAACAATAGATTTTTTATCTTCTTCATTATTTAATTTTTCAAAACATTTTTGTAATACACAACATCCATGTTTATGCATTGCAATAGAAAGAATATTATCACAAATTTCAATTAAAATAATTGAATTAATAAATTTATTATTTAATGTAATTAATTTTAAAATAATGTGACTTCCATTAATATCATTTATAATTCCTTTAATTGAAGGTTTTAAAATATTCATAAATGTTTTTAATAAAATATCAATATTTAAATAATCAATTAATTTTTGTATTACTCTTGTTCCATATGAATTAATACAAATTTGATATAAATCAATTTTAATTAATGCTATAAATTGTAAAAATTGTTCTTTATTCATATAATCAAATAATTGTTGTATTAAATAATTTCCAAATGAATTATTTACTATTTCTAATAAATTTTGAAATAAATTATTTAATATTTTTGAAGCGATTTCTGGTTGTTCTTCAATTTTTTTTTGAATTAATCTACATCCACTTTGTTCTTTACATATTTCTACACTATTTTTTATTAATTCATTTATTGATAATGATGAATAATTTATTTTTAAATTTGATACACTTTTTTTATTTTTATTTTGATAATTATTATTTTCATTTAAAGAAAATATAATTTGAGGATTGTTTTGTTGATTGAACATAAACATATTTATAAAATTTTGATTTTTATTTATTTGAGGATAATAATTTATTGTTTGTGATGGAATTGATGTATTAACATTAACATTTACAATTGGATTATTTTGAATTAAAAATTGAGGCAAATTATTTTGATTATTATATATTGGATTTTCATTATAATTTTGTTCATTAATTTTTCCATTATCTAAATAATAATTTATAAGATTTGATTTTTCTGATTTTATTTCTTGTGATAAATTCTGAATATAATAATTATATGCATTTGAATTTACATTTTCATTTTCTTTTTGATTATTTTGATTAGGATAATAATTCTGAATATGATTAATATTTTCATTTTTTAATAAATTATTATTATTTAATATTAATTGCTTATTATTATAATTTTTTAATAAATTAATTTCATTATTCTGTTGTAAAGAATAATTTTGTGAATAATTATTAGTAAAAAATTCATTTTGTTTAATCAATTTCTTATTATCATTAATTGAATTATTCAAAAAATTATTATCATAATAATTTAAAAGTGAATTATTTCGAAGATAAAAACTAAAATTATAATTATTTTTAGTAACAGTAGAATTATTTTTAGAAGAATTATCAACAATACTATTATTATTATAAGAAGATTTAAGTTGATAATTTCTTCCAGAATCATCTAACATTTTCATCAAAGTAAATTTATATTCTTCAATTCCAGAAGGAGTAGTTTCATTATCTTTTATTTTAGAAATTGGTGATGAATCATCAAATTTTAATCCACGAATCTTTGATAAAGTACCTTTTTCTTTTGTATATTGTTTATCAAAATCTAAATTATTGACTTTATCATTATATTCTTCATTTTTTAAATTTTGAGAAGAATCTAATATTGGTATTGTTTTTGTTATATTTGATAATTCATTTTCTTCTTTTTTATTTTCTTTGTTTTCTTTAATTTCTTCTTTTTCTGAAGGTACTTTTGAATTATCTAATGAATTTTCTGTTTTTATGATTTTTGATTCTGGATTTATGTTATCTAAATTATTTTGTATTGATGTGTTCATTTAATTTTATTTTTATTATTTTTGATTTGATATTTTAAGAAAAATTAATGTAATATTCATATCATAAATATTATTAAAATAAATGTTTGAAAAGATAAAAAATTAATAATTAATAAAAAAAAATTAATAATATACTTTAAAAAATAAATTTCTATTATTTCTTAAAGTATTATTCATTAAAAAAATTGATTTAGATGATTTTGAATAGTCTCTTAATGAATAATGATTTAATTTCTTATCAATTCTTTCTGAAGATTTATTAATTTTTGGTTTAAAAGGATATTTAATATTATATTTTAATTTATTATCAACTTTATTTCCTTTACAAAAATTTGAGAAAATTTTTTTCTTTTCAAAAGGAAGAAAATTATATAATTGTTCACAAACAGAAATAAATTCTTTTTCATTTAAAGTTTCATTATCATCTCTAATTTCTTTAAAAATTGGATTTAAAATTAATTGAATATTTTTTGGTATTTTATTTTTATTAATTGCAGTACTTTTTATAATTCCATCTCCATCAGAATCAAGTAAATTAAATATTTTTTTAAATGATTTTTGTTTTTTATCATTGATTAAATTAGTAGATGATTTATTTATTTTTGGATTTGAAAGAAACTTTTTATAAAATTTATTTTCTAATTGTTTTTTATTTTCTTTATAAATATCATTATATAAATATAATATTGTATAAGGATCATTTTTTGAATTTGTTCTTTCAAAATTCATAGAATGAGTATTATTAAATAAATCTGGTTTTGTTATATTATACATTTCTTCTTCAATATTTTCTTTTAATTTTTGTAAACGTTCTCTTGAATTATTTTCATATTGTTGAAGTCTTACTGAAAAACTATCTTTTATTTTATTATTATTATTAACTGATGGCTTAAAAGGAAATTTATTTTCTAATTCTCTTTCTAAATAATTTCTCTTTTCTTTATATAAGTTATTATATTCATATAATTTATTAAATATTTCTTTTTTTGAATTTGTCATTTCATTATTTGAATATTGATAATCTTTATTTATTTTTGGTTTAAATGTAAGATTTATTTCATTTGGATCTGTTTTTAATTGTTTTTTATAAAATTCTTTTCTTTTTTCTTCTTGATAAGTTTTATAATTTTTTAATACTTTGGAATTATTAAATTCATTTCCTTTTTGTTTTCTTTTTATATATGCTTCATTACTAATTTTATTTACTTTTGGTTTAAATGGTAATAATTCATCTTCATCTTCTTTAATATTATTTTTTAATAATTCTAATTTTTTTCTTTCTTTTTCTTTATATTTAATATTTTTATCATATAAACCTCTATTATTAAAAATAGGTCTAATTAAATTTTTATTTGAAGTCAAAAATTGTTGAACATTTTTATTATTATGAAGACTATAACAACTTGAACTATTTTTTATTGTTGAATTACTTGAAGTTTTATTTGAAATGTAATATTTATTATTTCTTGTTTTAATTATATCATTTTCTATTAAATTTGATGGGTCAAAAAATCCATTTGAAGAATTGAAATTTTGTTTTTGTTCTGTTTCTTTAACTAAATTAGTTGTTAATGTACTTTCTGTTTTATTTTTATTTATACTATTAAATTTCTTTGATGAATTACGAGTATTATTATTATTATATGAATATAATGATGTTAATTTACTTCCTTTTGAATTTTTTAAATTTTTATTAGAGTAAAATGAATAATTTGATTTATCATTTATCTGATATTGAAATAAACTTACTGAACTACTATTATTTATTTTATTATTTCTTTTTACTTGTTTTTTTAAATTATATTTTGTCAAATTATTTTTTGTTTTATGATTATAACTTTTATTATTTACATATTTATCATTAATATTAAAAATTTGTGAATTTTTGTTTTGTTCATTTTTATTTATTGAATTATTATCATTTTCTTTTTTTTCTTCTTCTTCTTTTGATTCTTCATCATTTGATTCTTCTTCTTCATCTTTTGATGTTTCTTCATTTGATTCTTCTTCTTTTTTTTCTTCTTCATTTTTATCTTCATTTTCATTTTGATTTGATTCATTTAATCTATCTCTTATTAATTCTTCTACTTGTTTAATTATTTCATCCATTGTATCATAATCTAATTTATTAACTGTACAAAATTTATAAATATCTTTCTTGGGACTTTCTAAAGAATATAATTTTAATTCTTCAACTTTTCCATTTCCAACATCAATAGATAATATCATTACTGGACTTTTTAAATCATTATCATCTAAATCATACTCTACTTCATTATTATTTTTCTCCACAACTATTTCACTTGAACTTTCCTCATTACTCATTATATTTTTATGAAAATTTAAATTAAAATATAAAAAAATTTAAAAATATATAATAAATATAAATTTTAATGAATAAAGAATAATACTTAATTTAATAAATGAACATTTAATAATTAATTATACAAATATAATAAAGTAAATAAAAATAAAAAAAAATGTAAAACTAAAAAAAAATAATAAATTTTACGCTCCAAATAAATTACCAGAAACAGTTTGATATTTTCTAATAGTAGTACTTTTAAAATGAGATTTAATAAATTTAGGAGGTCCTAATTGTTCCAAAGTTAAAATAAGCATATTTTTTACTTTATTATTTTCTTCTTTAATTTTTTCATTAACTTCTAAACCAAAATCATTATTTTCAAAATCTTTTCCTGTTTTTTGAATTCCTCTTAATCTTACAACTCTATCTAAATTTTTAAAACTAACTTTTTCTTTTGAACTATCATAATTATTTTCATTTGAATTTTTCATTTCATAAGGTTCAGAATCCATTTTTAATATTAAATTACTAAATTTTTCTGCATTACGGTGAATTTTTTTTTTTAATTTCATTTTTTGACTCATTTTAAATATTTCATATTCATAATTAGATAATTTATCATCTTTATATTGTGTTTTAAAAAATTTTTTTGCCCATTTATCTCCTTTATTCATATTTGATGAATATATTATTTCTTTTGTTTTTTTTCCACTTTTTTTACATTGTAAATAATATTTTAATTTATCAAAATGTTCAATTTGAAGTTTTGTTCTTTTTTTTTTCATTATTTCTAAAATATTATAATATTTTTCACTCATTGTAAATAATTTCTTTGAAAAATTTAATGATTCATTAAATCCAAAACTGTTTATTAATATTTTATTTAATTCTATATTATTTGTTGGTTGATTTTGAATATTTAGATTTTGATTTTCTCTAAATGCATCTCTTATTATTTCTGCTTTTTCATAAAAAATTTTTGGTGTTTTTCTTTTATATCTACTTCTTGTTAATTTAGTTGTTGTTTTCAATTTATTAATTAATGTATTATTTTCTTTTTTGATTGGAATTTTTGTAATTGATTCATTATTATTATCAATTGTATCATATTCATTATCACTTTTTATTTCTTTTTTTTTTGAAACTTCCGATACTAATTCCTTTATTTTCTTGTTAAATTTCAAATTGTTATTCTCATGAGAAGATGTTAATGATCTTTCATTATTATGAATATTTGATATATTATCTATTGTACTTTGATTCATTGTTGTTGTTTTAAATAATGAATTTGTGTCTAATTGAGTTTTTGAAATTTTATTAAAATTAAATAATGTATTATTTCTACTTTCAATTGTATTATTTGGTTTAAATAATACATGATGTTTTTTTTTAGAAGTTTGTTTTAATTTTATTCTCATTAAAAATTTCTCCATTAATATTTTTAGGAAAAAAAATATAAATAAAAATATTTTTTTTCCTATATTTATTTCAATTTTTTTTTTGTGAAATAATATTAAAATAAATATTTTATTAATGTCTTTTCTTAATATTTTTTGTATATCATTTTTGATTTATTCTTCTTTTTTAAATAAATATAAAAACAGATAATTAAAAAATACATTTAAATAAAATAAAAATTAATGAAAAATCCAAAAAAAAAATATCTTTAAAAATTATATAAAATATAAATTAATAATTTTTAAATGGAAGTCTCTGAAGCAAAACCTCAAATCACAAAAGAATTAAAAGAAAAACTTGAAAATGAAATAGATAAACTCAAATTTACTCAAAAAAATTTGAAAAAAAGCTTAACCATGAGTTTTCAAATTACAGAATCACACAAATTAAATGAATTCAAATATAATAATAATGATGATGATTATTTAGAATTAAATTCTAAATACCAAACATCTTCATTTAATAATTCTGATAATGAAAAAAGAACAGATTCAATTGAAAAAAAATCAACTTCAAACTCATCATTATCTCAAACTGAGAATAATACTCCAAAAAGAAATGGAATTTCAAGTAATTATATTTTAAATTTAAATTATTTAAAAAAAGATTTTAATAATATTAAAAAGAATATTTCTCCTATTTGTGTTTATTATGAAGGAATTGATAAAAAATTAAGTGAAAAAAATCCAACTGATTTTGATTATACAAAAACAAATAATTTTATATCAAAAGATATTTATTTTAATAACAATAAATATTTCCAAAATGATTTTGGATTTATATATTATCCATTTGAATTTATTTATCCTTTTGAGCAAAATGATATTAATTATGAAAAAACAAATTTTAATAAAAAAATAAAAAATTCAAATAATGAAAATAATAATAATAATAATAAAAATAAAAATGAAGAAAAAAAACCTTTTTCAAATTCAAATACACCATTAAATAAAAAATATGGAGGTAAATTCGATATTCCTTTATATTATTATAATTATGATAATAAAGTGATAAGAGGTATTCAGAGTACGAATTTATTTTATAATAATAATTCTATGAATAATAAAAATCAAAAGAAAAATGAAGAAGGAAATAATGAAAATTTAAATTCAAATAAAAATCAAAAAAATTATTTTAATAAAGGAAGAAAAGGAAAACCTTTTACTGAAAGAAGTGGAGATTGGGTTTGTTCAAGTTGTAAAAATTTAAATTTTGCTTTTAGAATTATATGTAATAGATGTCATTTACCTAAAGTTGAATCTGAAAAAATTTCTAATGAGAAAGATGATAATTTGAAAAATAATTCGAATGAAAAAAATTCCAAATCGAACTTTCAAAAAGAAAATAATTATGTAAATAATAATAAAATTATTGATGTAAATAATATATATGATAAAAAACAAAAAGAATAATAATTATAATTTATTTGTTCTTTTTTATATAAAAAAAATTTAAATTAGTACCTTATAATCGTTATATAGGGTTTACTATATATTTAAATTTTAAAAGAAAATTCTATATTAAGTTAATATTATTTAATATATAGAATTTTTTTTGAAAATTATGATATTAAATATTAGCTTATTATCATACTTTCACTAAAAAAATAAATTTATTCACCTTTTAAATATTTTATAATTGATTTAATTTTATTATAAAATTATATTTTTACTCCATTTTTATTTTTAAAAAAAAATTTACAAATAATATAATTTTTTTTTAAATTAATATGACATCAAATCAAAAAAAAGAAGAAAAAGTAATTATAAATAATTCAGCTGATTTATATAAAATTCCAATAAGTATATTAAGAAATACAAAAGTATATAATTTTCAAGGAAAATATTATGAAAAAATATATAAAGATGCAATAGATATTGAAAATAAAATATTTATAAAAAAACCACCTATAGTAAGAAATACTCCAATTTATACTTATTCACCACCAAAATATGAACCACAAGAAGATTTAAATTTACAAATCAATCAACCCATTTATCAAAATCAAAATCAAATAAATAATAATAATTTTAATAATTTTACAATTGTTAAAAATCCACCTCAAAATTTTAATAAGGTAAATTTTAATTATAATAATCAAATGTTACATGATGAATATTTAATAAAAAAAATTACTTTTGAAATTGAATATAAAACTTTAATTGGACAAGAAATTGGAATTATTGGTTCTTTAAATGAATTAGGAAAATGGAATCAAGAGAAAGTTTTAAAATTAGATTGGAATAAAAATTCAATTTGGAGAAAAGATATTGATTATATTAATAGAGTTGATTTTGAATTTAAATTTGTTTTAATTAATAAAGGAAAAATTATAAGATGGGAAGAAGGAAAAAATAGATTTTTTAAATATGATAATGTATATTATAAATTAAAAAATGGAAATATACAATCTGGTTTAATTACTATTTGGAATTTAAATAAAATGACAATGGAATTTGAATTAAAATTAAATAATTTAAAAATTATTTGTGATTGGAATAAAAAATAAAATAAAAATTATAAAATATTTTCTGATATATATATATAATATTTTTCATATATATTTTTAATGGATAAATTATTAAAAATATAAAAATTTTTTTTGTAAAATAATATTAAATTTAAAAGATTAATGAATAGAAATAAAGAAAATAATCAAATTGATTTAACAAATACTACACCTATAATAATTAATAATTCAGGAAATAATAATATTGTATTTAATTATAATGAAGAAAAAGGAAGAAAATTAACTTTTGCAAATATATCAATAACAAAAAGTACAAATCCTTCAAATAATTTAATAATTAATTCTTCTGAAAAACCAGTAAATCATTTACTTAATTTAAATTTATTAAGACTAGATAATTTGAATAAAAATCCAAATCCAAGTCTTCAAATAAGTGAAATAGATAGTAGAGAACAAAGAGAAAATTTTAATAATTTAAAAAGTATAATAGAATTGCCAAAAAATACTGATAGTTTAAAAAATAATATTTCCAAATATAAAAGTAGTGCATCAAATTTAAGTATAAATAATAAAAGTAATATTAATTTAAGTAATAATAACTTAAGTAATAATAACTTAAGTAATTATAACTTAAGTAACTTAAATAATAGTAACAATGAATCAAATAAAGAAAAAGAATTAATATCAAGTTTATCATATAGTAGAAAAACATCAACAAATAAAATAAAATTCCAAGAATTTTATTTAAACAATAATATAAAAAACAAAGAATTAAATCACAAAAATAATGAAATAAGAACAAATAAATATAATATATTAACATTTCTACCAAAAAGTTTATTAATTCAATTTGCAAGATTACCAAATATATATTTTTTAGCAACAGCAATAATTCAATCAATACCAATAATAAGTCCTTTATCTTCAGTAACTGCAATTTTTCCTTTAATTTTTGTATTATCAGTAAGTATGATAAGAGATTTAATAGAAGATTTATCAAGATTAAAATATGATAGATTAAATAATAATGATGAAGTAATAGTTTATAGAGAAGGAAAATTTATAAAAACAATAAGTTCTTCACTTCAACTAGGAGAATTAATTATTGTTTTAGAAAATAAACAAATTCCAGCTGATATGATAATAATTGATAGTAATTTAAATGATGGGATGGCTTATGTTGAAACTTCGACTTTAGATGGAGAAAAAAATTTAAAATCTAAAATGTCTAATAGTAATTCTTTTGGTGTTTTAAATAAATTTTTAAATTCTGAAGAAAAACCTTATAATTGTATTGATTTATTAAAAATGGAAATTAATGGTTATTGTCAATGTAATCCTCCTAATTCAGATTTACATAAATTAGATGGTAAAATTTCTATTAAAATTAATTTTAATAATAAAAGTATTTATGATAGTAAATTTCCAATTAGTGAAAGACAAATGATTTTAAAAGGAAGTATTTTAAAAAATACAAATTGGATTGCTGGATTTGTTTTATATAATGGAATGAATAATAAAATTATTTTAAATTCTAAAAGACCAAGAACAAAAATGTCGATTATAGAAAAAAAAATGAATAAGTATTTATTTGGTATTTTTATTTTATTAATTATTTTATGTGTGATTTCTTCTATTATTCATGTTCAAGGATATAATCAAAATAAACTTTATTATCAAAAATTTATTTTATTAAAAAGATCACATAGACTTGAAAGTTTTATTACTTTTTTTACATATTTTCTATTATTAAATACTTTAATTCCAATTAGTTTAATAATAACTTTAGAAATTGTTAAAATAATTCAAGGTTTTTTTATTTCATGGGATGTTGAAATGTATTCTAAAATAAGACATAAATTTGCAAAAGCTAAAACAGTTTCAATAAATGAAGAATTAGGAAATGTAAATTATATTTTTAGTGATAAAACAGGAACATTAACATCAAATAAAATGCAATTTAAATATTGTGTAATACAAGGTAAATGTTATGAATATGATAAAAATTCAAAAAAAAATCCTTTTGAAATTTTAAATGAAGGTAATAAAAAATCTTTTAATAATGAAACATTAAAATCAAAAAAAAAGAAATTTCCAATAATAAAATTTCCAAGATATTATTTTAGTGATATATTACAAAAAGAAGAAAAAAGAAATTTATCAAATGGAACAAGTAAAACAGAATATATAAAAAATAAAAATGAAAATTCAGAAATTCATATAATAAATGAATTTTGGACTGCAATATCAATTGCACATGAATGTGTCTCTTCAAAAATAGGAGAATATTCCGGAGTTTCACCAGATGATGTTGAATTAGTAAAAACTGCACATGAACAAGGATATTCTTTTATGCAAAGTTCAAATAAAATTCGAGAAATTAGAATTGGTGATTTAATACAAACTTTTTCTGTTTTAAATGTTTTAAATTTTTCTTCTGAAAGAAAGAGAATGAGTATTATTGTTAAAGATAAAAATAATATTATTAAATTATATTGTAAAGGTGCTGATAGTGAAATAAGGAAGAGAATGAGTAAAAATTCAAAAGATAATATTTATTCTAATTTTACTTTTAAATGTGTTGATAAATTATCTTGTAAAGGTTATCGTTCTTTATTAATTGCTTATAAAATAATAAATGAGGAAGATTATATTAAATGGAATAAAGAATTAAAAAATAGTGAAATGAATTTAGCAAAAAAAGATAAATTAGTTGATAAATGTTATGATAAAATGGAAAAAGAATTAGAATTAATTGGTGCTACTATAGTAGAAGATAAATTACAAGATTTAGTTCCAGAGACTATTAAAGATTTAAGAATGGCTGGTATTAAAATTTGGGTTTTAACAGGAGATAAAGTTGATACTGCAGAAAATATTGCTTTGAGTTGTAATTTAATATCAAAAAATCAAAAAATTTTTAGAATTTTTGTTAATAATGATTATTCTCAAAGAGATAAAAATAGTAATTCTTTTAATCCTGAAATTGATAAATTTTTTCAAGAATTTTCCAAATTTGAAATTGAGATTAATAATATAAATCATCCAATGTATAATAATGATATTGAAAATGTAAATAATAACATATATAAAAAAAATAGTAAAGTAAATTTTATAAATTCAAATAAAAATGAAATAAAAAAAAATTCAAATAAAAACCTAAATATTAATTTAAAAAATATAAACAATGACAGTGGAATAAATTTTTTCCAAAATAATAACAACAATAGTATAATAAGTAACATAAAAAACAATTCAAATTCAAAAATAAAAAATATCCCAAAAAAAAAAAAATAAAAAAAATAAAGAATCATCAGAATCAGAATTAGATCAAAATCCCTTTAGTATAATAATAGAATCTCAAATATTATCAATAATATTTGAATCAGATAAAACAACAAATAATTTTTTAAAAATAGCATTAAAAGCAAGTTCAGTAATATGTTGTAGAGTATCTCCCCTTCAAAAAAGTAGAGTAGTAAAAAAAGTAAAAAAATATGATAAAAATGCAATAACTTTAGCAATTGGAGATGGAGGAAATGATGTATCAATGATAATGGAAGCTCATTTAGGAATTGGTATTTATGGAGAAGAAGGAATGAGAGCAGTTCAAGC